>JAANMX010000276.1_pt1 | contig 69635 bp, 52 predicted proteins | sample 7279681 | NCBI WGS metagenome assembly JAANMX01 (sample SAMN14094542, study PRJNA606508) | bioreactor metagenome | isolation source: A lab-scale SPAN reactor treating ammonium-rich wastewater day 351 | place: Ireland: Galway | collected 2018-01-01
CCAGCCACGAAACCCATCCGATGAAATAGCCCAATCAGAGATGCGCAAAGCCGCATGAAATTCGCGTATTCTGCAAGAAAGAACCGCCGGATGGCTTCTAACCGGCCCTGCATCGCCTCGGCCTGCCGTTCGACCTCCTGCAGGGCCATCTTGCGCTCCTTGGGGGGCCGGCCGCGCGGCCGCTTCGGCGGCGTCAGAGCGTCAAGGGGTGGGGCGGCGGTTATCCTCTCGGCCTCGGGTTCCACAGCCGGAGTATTATCTATTTCAGATAAATTATCTACATTTCCTGCCGCGAGCGGGCCGTGCGGCGGCCTCCATTCGCCCGCAAGGTCGGGAGCGTTGTGCAGCGTAAATGCGCGTACGCCTTCCCCGTCGGCCGGCTTGACCAGGAGCCATTCCTGGCTGGCAATCTCAGCCAGGCGGGCCTTCATCAAACGGAGCGTCAGGCCGTCATGGGTGAACGTCGGGTCCGGTGACGGCAAGGGTACCCCAAACGCCTTCGCTTTCCAATACGCTCCGACGACGTTGAAAAGGCACTTAAGGGCGTAATCCAGTTTACTCTGCGAGAAGTCTCCCTTGGGGGGGTATTGTATCGCCAGGTAATAGAGTCGCTCTCGGGGGTCAGGGTCGTAGTCGCAAAAGATCTGGGCCGCACGGGGCGGGGTGTGCATGTCCAGCAGGCGAAGGAGAGGGAGGGTGGCGTCTGTTACGCGGGGGTGCTCCGGAAGGTCACCCGGGAGGTAGGTGACGGGCGGCCTCACGGACAGGTTCTCCCCCCGCAGGTCAAGGAGAAACCGGACCACGACGGGAGGAATTGCGGCGGGCGTGTCCTGCTCGGTGACGGCCGCCTCGCGGGGGGGCTCTGCCCTTGCAAGCCGGGCATCGGGATCGGACGGATTACGCTTCTTCCTCGCCATCGCTTTCGCCGCCTCCGTGGCCTGCACCCCGGTCGGTTGTCGCCATCGTGACGACCTCGGTGCGGTGCGAGCAGTCAAGCCCGCCTGCGTTCGTCCGTCGTGATTCTAGCGGCCGCCGCCTCTTGCTTCGAGGCCAGCGCCGCCCGTATCCTACCCTTGCGGCCCGAAACGGAAGCGGCGTGTTGGACGGACCGGGGAGACCTGGGCTCCGCCAGGGATAGGGCCGCCGACGGGTGCCGCGTGAGGCGCTGGGGCTCAAGGGGTTGCAGTTTGCTGCCCCCTTGGCCCCACCCTTTTCGAGACGGTTTTTCGGGTCCGCGGAGTACTCAGAGACAGAAACTCCGACCTCCGCCCAACGCCGCACCGGCCGGCCGCCGCCGCGCGGCACCCTGAGCCCATGCCTCGAAAAAACAATCGCGTTGCCAGGACGGCAACGCGGGGCATGGAGGCCCGGGCAGGATGCCCCTCACCCGTTCGTCCAGCACTCCCGAACGCACGTGCGCACGCACGACCACACGCCTCCACACACGCACCGGCGTTATTCCGGCCTTAAGCTCTTAAAACTATCCCATTGCGGGAATCACGGGAGTGCGCCATAGTTAGCCCCAAGGTAGCGTATCTTTACCCCCTGGGGTTGATCATATGAACGAGTATCTGCGCCACTTCGGGCTCTCCAGGCCCCCCTTCTCGATGACGCCGGACCCGACGTTCGCGTTCGCGACGCGCGAGCACGAACAGGCCCTCTCCAAGATGGCGTTCGACACGGACGAGCGGCAGGGGCTCTTCCTCCTCATGGGCGAAATCGGCACCGGCAAGACGACCATCGCGAAGCTCGCCGTGGACAACTGGAAGGCGCAGCCCGACCGCTACACGGTCGGCCAGGTCGCAGACCCGTCGCCGCTGACGCCGGCCGCGTTCCTGCGCCTCGTGCTCGCGTCGTTCATGCAGCCGGTAAGGCGAAACCTGCAGGATCTGAAGGCGGCCCTGCGCGCGTTCCTGCTGGAAGAATACCAGGCCGGGCGGACGGGGATCCTGGTCCTTGATGAGGCCCAGACGATGAACCCGAAGAACCTGGACACGGTCCACGCTCTCACGAACGAGCAGACGCAGACCGAGAAGCTCCTGCAGATCGTGCTCCTGGCCCAGCCGAACTTCCGCCACAAGCTGCAGCAAAAACCGGCCTTGCGCTCCCGCATCGCCGGCGGCCACACCCTGGACGGCCTGAGCCCGGAAGACTCTATCGGCCTCCTTCGCCACCGGGTGGCCGTGGCTGGCGGCGACTTCGACCGGATCTTTACTCCCGCCACCTTCCGGCCGCTCTACGGGGCGACCCACGGCGTGCCCCGAGATCTCTGCATCCTCTGCAACGCGGCCCTCGTGGCGGCGTTCAGCGCGGGCAGCACACTCGTGGACGAGGGGATTCTCGGCGCCGCCCTGTCCGGGCTGTCGTTCAAGGGCTGGGCGGAAAAGCAAATCAGCGAACCAGACGAGGTGACCGATGAACAAGACGAAAAGTCTCTCCGTGCCGCGTAACCCCCTGACACGGCTCCAGGAGTTGGAAGCAGGTCTCGAGGCGCGGAAGGGGCAGCCTCCCGCACCAGAGCCCACACGCACGAACGAACCAACGAACGCACGAACACACGCCTCCACGCACGAACCGACGAACGGGGGCGCCGATCTGGAGCGGACCACACTTCTTCAGCTCCTGAAAACCCCGCTGCCGGCGGAGCACGCCAAGGGACCGTTCCAGGCCGGCACGGTCCGAATGCCGGTCGAGGTCTGGAAGCGGGTCGGCTGGGTCTCGGCCCTTACCGGGCGGACCAAGCAGGACATCATCGGTGAGGCCCTGCGCGCGTACCTCGAAAGACTGCCGAAGGAGGGGTGATGGCGACTCGGGCGACGTCTCGCCAGGCCGTCAGGCCGCACGCCAGGTCCTGCTCGTTGCTGGCGTACTGGGCGAGAATCTCGGTGAAGCTGGTCCCGACGGCGTCAAGGTCGGGGGACGCGCCCGAGATGGCGCTATCGCCGCTGTACACGTTGGCCGAGCGAATCGCCGATCTCCTGGGGGACGTCCCCCAGCGCAATCGGCCCGTCCTGCGTCGGCGGCCTCCTGAGCGCGTATGTGTACACCCCCTCGACGATGTGAAACCGGCCCTTGCCCGGGACCGGGATGGTGACGACCGGCTTGATTTTCTTGCGGAGCAGGACGAGATTGGGCGAACGGGGCCGCGAGCGGGGCACGGCCGGCGGCTCCTGCCAGGCCGCGGCAAACCAGTGGACGGTCCGCGTCGCCCACCCGGACGACCACCGGACGATCTCGGACGGGTCGTACGGCCCGCCGGCGACAGGGATCTGTTCCAGACCGCTCTCGCCGTCCTCCTCGACGACGAAGCTGAACCACTCGTACTGGTGGGATCGCGCGGGCATGTCAGGCGTCCGGCAGGTTGCGGGCGGCCGGGAGCGGGGGCGACGGCGGGAGCGTCCCGAATTCCCACAGCCCCTGGGCGAAGACCCGTTCCAGGAGCGTCCCCTGCGTCCCGCCGGCGTTCGGCAGGGAAAAGTTGCGGATGCCGCGCTGCTGGGTGAGCATGAGCCCGGTGTCCTCATCGAGGGAGTCGAAGCTGTTCTCGATAATTTTGAACCACGGCTTCCCCGGCGGCCCGTTCAGGGCGATGCCGGTGGGCCAGCAAGGCGCCGAGGGCGTTGTGCAAGGCGGCCGCGTCGGGCTGCTGGTGCAGAGCCCGCTCCAGGTCGCGGAGGAGCGTCGCGTCGTCGAGCTGGGCCGTCCCCAGCGCCTGCCAGACGCGGGCCACCAGCCGGTCGGGGGCGTCGGCCGGGAGGACCGCCCTGGCACGTCGAGGATGCGCTCGGCCTGGTTGGCCACGTCGTACTTGCCGACCGCTTCGTGGCCGGCCCGGGCGATCCGCTCGCGCTCGCGGGGGTCGTCCAGGTAGCGCCCGAGCAGGTCTTGCACGTTTTCTTCGTTGAAGACGACCAGGTGTTCCCCGTCGAGCAGCAGGTCATCCGGGTCCAGGCCCTCCGTGAGCAAGAAGGCCCCGCACCCCAGCGCCTCGATGACCCGGCACTCGAAGTTCCGCAGGGGCGTGTAGTGGATGTTCAGGACGACCTTCGCGCGGGCGTACAGGGCCGCGAGATCGCCGTGAAAGACCCCGTTCCGGACGGTCACCGGGGACCGCGCGGCGGCGCGGTCCAGGATGCTCTTGCGGTGCGGGGACGGCGTGCCGACGAACAACACGTCGAGGTCTTTTTCGGCCGCCGGTGCCGGCCGAAAGAGGGACGGGAAATGCGGCCAGACCGTCCAGCACCTGACCGGTACGGACTCGTTCACCCTGGAGACGTCGGGGACCGCCGTCCTGGACAAGTACTTCTGGGCCGGGTTCAACTGGTATGACGCCACGCGGCACATCTCCGACGCCAACGACCTGAACCTGCTCAGCCTCACCGCCACGTCCGTCACCGTGACCGAGGAAGGGGCCGAGAGTTACACCCTGACCACCGCGAACGCCCTGTCCACCCTGACGGGGGCCGGGACGATGCCCCTGGAGGGCCTGACGGACCAGACCGGCGCGCAGGGCTACACCGTCACGACTGAATCGACCTTCTCCGTCACCAACTCCGGGGGCAGCTCGTTCCCCCTTCTTCGAGCAGGGGACGTACGAGGGCGGTTACGCCTTCAGTAGCGTCCTGTACTCCGAGGAAGGCGGCAACACCTTCAGCTTCTCCGAGAGCGGGACGATCCGATCCGGCGGCACGGCCAGTTCCGCCGGCACCCAGGCGTTCAGCGGCCCCAACCAGGATCTACAGTCCGGCGGCACCAGTAATTACCACTGGGAGAGCCTGAGCACCTACGCGCAGACGCAGCAGGCCGCGGAGAGTTACGCGCTGACCCAGGCGGGAACCTACGACGACGGCGCGTTCAGCCTCGGCAGCATCAGTTACTCCGGCGAGGCCCGCGGCGGGTATTCGCTGACCCGGACGGCGACGGAGACCGCGACCGGCTCCTTCTCCTCCCTGGACTCGGGCAACGGTGTCGGGACGTACGGCCTCTCCGGGACCCTGACCAACGCCGGCTCGTCCCAGGAAGGGGGCTCGTTCACTCGCACCCTGTCCTCGACGTCCGAGGAGTCGGGCACGGTGACCTACACCCGCACGGCGCTGGGGGCGCTCGACGGCGGCACCCTCAGCCTGTCCTCGTTCAGCCTGACCCAGGAGGCCGCCGGCACATTCGCGTACCACCAGACCCAGAGCTACGAGGAGCACGCCGACGGGACGCAGGCGGACAGCGGCGTCAGCAAGGACGAACCGGGCAGCACGAGCGGGACTGCCACGTCCGGCGGCCTGGGCGACGGGACGTACGCCTCCGCCACCACCTACGCGCGGGACACGACGTCCACCGAGACCGTCGCCCAGTCCGGGCTCTTCACCCTCCACCTGGCCGAGATCGGGGCCGCGGCCGGGCCGGGGGCGTACGGCGCCGGCAACTTCTCCCCCCTGAGTAACGGGTCAGTCGAGGAGTCGGCCGTGACCACGTTCGAACAGGGGTCCACCCAAACCATTTTCAGCGAAGGGGTCCAGACCTCCTCCTACTCCCGGGAAGGCACCTTCGCCGGCCAGAGTTACCAGTTTACCAGCACGGTGAGTGACTCCCGGGTCGCGCAGGGGGACATGAGCCAGCGGCACGAGACGAGTAGTTTCGCCCAGTCCGGCCAACAGACGAGCACCCACAGCGGGTCCAGCGGGTCCAGCCAAACCACTCTCTTCCACACGGCCGCCACGACGTACCGGGAGGGCAGCGTCGGCGGCGGCAGCGCCAGCTTCTCCAGCGTCGTGCTGACGGACGGCGGCACCCAGACCGTGTACAGCCACCAGAGTGCGGGCTGGGGGGAGACCGGGACGCAGGCCCTCACCAGCGGCAAGGCCTACGCCCAGGCGAACGCCGCCAGCTGGACCCAGCTCGGGTCGTTCGCCGGCGACAGCTACGCCTTCAGCAGCATGGTGTACGACGCCAGCGGCACCGACCAGACCACGACGGAGAGTTCCGCCTCCTCCGGCCGCGTGGCCGTCGTCACCGGCCAGACGTCGGACAGCGACGGCACCCAGGTCGAAGGGACCGGGACCACGTCCCTCGGCAGTTCGGTCGGCGCCAGTGCCAGCGCCACCACCGCGTTCACTGAGACCGGGACTGACAGCCGGACGCTGGCCAGCACGTCGGCGGGCACGTACTCCGCCCACGAGGAGGGGGCTTACAGCAACGGCAGCCAGAGCCTGTCGTGCGTCGCCCTCCAGCAATCGTCCCTGGACAGCTACACCCTGGAGGGCGGGTCCGCGGGGCAGGTCGGCCAGACGGAGGACGGCACGTGGGGGACGGGGGACAGCACGTTCTCCGTAAGCGCCCGGCGGATCAGGTCCTTGTCACAGATTTGTCACAGAACGTATTGGAAAATGTAGGAAATCGCCGTAAAATAACGGAAAGTGAATCCCGCCGGAACGGCCACTCTTGCAATCGGGCTCGCGAAGCGGGCCATCCAGCTCCTGACGCCGGGCTGGCACCGGCCCAACGCGCTCATCGTCCACCTGGGGGCCGAATTGCTCGATGACCCCCGTGTCCACCGGACCTACGCCGCCTGGGCCGAGAAGTCCGCCCCGCAGGAACGGCAGCGGCGTTGAACCGCCGGGCGGCGCGCCGCCGCTCCCTCCCAGGCGGTGGGTCTATTACCTGTGCCCTTTCCACACCTGCGTCAGGAGGCCGGGGCGGTGGAAGCGCCGGCGGGTGGCGTCGTCCTCGATCAGCGTCAGGGTGCCCGGCATGCGATAGGCTACCAGCCGCCAGACGTCCGGGGAACCGTCAAAGAGCCCCTTGGGCGTGACGACCAGCCAGTCCTTGCCAGCATCAAAGCTGTAGAGCCGGCAGCGTTCATTCCCCGTGGCCAGATCCCACAGCCGGGTCGTGCCGTCTCCGGAGGCGGTCCACAACTGCTTGCCGTCACCGCTGATCGCCACGCTCCTGACCTCGCCGCTGTGTTCCCGGAAGGTCTGGAGTTTCTTGCCGCCCGCTGCCTCCGGGATGGATCGCGGTCCGTCCCGGAATCCGAAACCGTGGTTTCTCTACCGTTTCACGCGCACCAGAGTGACCTCGTTTCTCCCGCGAGCGCTTGCGAGCCAACCGACGTCGCCGTTGGCAAATAGGGCGAGATCGTTGCGGCGACCGGCCGGCGCAGCGACCAGCGTCGGCTGGGCCAGGAATCGGCCGGCGCTGTCGATCGGAACATACGCGGTGGCAGTGTCGGTCGCCGTCCAGATGAGCAGCATGTCGCCGCCGAAGCGGGCCAGATTCGCGTTCGCAGGTGTGGTCGGCGGAATCTTCGTCGGCAGGTTGACGAGGCGTTTCACCTCGCCGGTCCGATCCATGAGCGCATAGAACGTGTGCCAGGATTCGCCGCTGAATGTGACGAAGGCCAGCCCCACTTCATTGCCGATGCCGACCAGGTCTGCCAGGCGAGTCCGCTTCGGTTTGAAGCCCTCGCGGTGATCCTTGGCAGGATAAATCAGGCTACGGGCCTTCTTCTGGCTGCGGTTGATGAACGGTATGCCGAACGGGAAGGCATCGCCCACAGAGGCCGTGAACCAATCGCCGCGGTGGTAGAGCAGCGCTTGATCAAGGCTGTGGCTGACGGTCCATTGGTTTTCTTGCAGCCTGGTCCCCTTCTGGTCGAGGCGGGCGAAATAGCCGCCTTGATGTTTTGCGCCCCCTTTCAGATGCACCTCATGAGCGAAATGGACCGCGAACTCTTTCCCCGTCGATTCGATCTCGGCGTAGTTGAACCATCGGCTCGCGAAGTGTGTCCCCGGACCATTCCCGTTCGCCCCCGTCAGCGGCGTCTTGAACAGCACACGACCGGCGGCATCCAAACCAACCGCATCGATACGGAAGGATCCGGTCCGCATCTTGCCTCCGATGTAGACGATGCAGGAGTCTTTACCCGGCTTGCTTTTGAGAGGTGCGCGGAGGCAAACGCCGGTGCCGCCAGCGGTGATTTTGGCTTCGAGATGAAGATGCACGTCGGTCCAGTTGTCTTCGACCGTGAACAGCGGCCCGAAGAGGCCCGACTCTACAAGGATGCCGTTCTTCACCTGCCACTTGCCAGGCAGTTTGGTAAGGCTTCGCCAACCGGATCGATCCTTGCCGTTGAAGAGTGGGAGCCATTCGCCGCGCCGTCGCAGCTCGTCGCGTGAAAGCGGATTCGGCGTGGTCGGCGCCACGTTCGACGGTCGAAAATCGGGCTCGTCCGGGCCGGGCGGAGGTTCCCTCTGTTTGAGCGTCAATTCCGCTGGCGTCGTTGGGCCGATCTCGAATTGAAGAAACTCGACAAGCTTCCCCTGGCGCAAGACGAGCAGCTCATGATTGCCATGCCGCAGCTCAATCGGTGCTTGCAACGACGGGGCCGTGATTTCGCGGTCATCGAGAACGAAAGCGAGCGCGGGATCCTTCAGGTTCGTCTCGAGCTTCAGGAGCACCTTCCGGGTCGGCGCCGGTTGGGCCGAAACTACCAGAGTCACGCACGCAAAAAGCAACGCGGCCGTCAAGCCGAGTGCAGTCGTTCGTGCGCCGCCGAACTTGCCATCGCCAAGCACAGACTCAGACGGATAGATTCTCATGATGCCCCAGAGGAAGTCACGCGCGCCATGCAAATCCTGTCGTGAATGCGGGTGCTCTCGGTCCGCGTCTCTCGTGATCGGTTTATGGAGAGGTTCGGCCATTACCCCCGGCAGGACTCGAACCTGCGACCATCGGTTTAGAAAACCGATGCTCTATCCGCCTGAGCTACGGGGGCCACTGGACTCATTCGTTCCCCTTGCGCCGCTTCTTTAGCGGCCTCACAGCCGTCCGTTCCGGGCGTTTCTCCCACCGCCAACCTCGGTGCTGTAACCGGGGCGCTGCGACCGCCCCGGCAGTGGCCACAGTGATGTGAGGGTGTGGGACAGTCACCCGGTCCGAACCCCATTCTACCGCGCCTGCCAACTCCGCCAAGCCGTACCCCGAGTTCCCGCTGGGGCCACAGGCGGCGGCCCGCAGACCTTACGTAAGATCGCACGACTTCCCCCCGCGGCGGGCGCCTGTCCGAAGTTCAACCTCCCGCTCGAGCCGAGTCGCTCAACCGACGCAGATGCGCACAAGGACTTGGCGTCCGAGAACGATCTTGCTAATGCAGGGGCAAGGGAGCTGGTGTGCCAGGGGAGTTTGGAAGGCCCACGGGTGGCGCCCCGTGGGGGGAGCTTCCAGCACTTGACCCACGGGACGCCACCCGTGGGTTTTGCAACAAACGGTTGTACACCACCCCCCTTGAACCGGCACCAGGCACTTCGACAGCCCCGGGATACCCATGAAAGCCGCAACCCTGTTCACCGTCCAGCAGCACATCCTCGAGGAGCAGCGGCGCCACCACCCGACCGCTACCGGCGAGTTCTCCTGGCTGCTGTCGGGCCTCACCCTGGCGACCAAACTGATCGCCGATCGGGTCCGCCGGGCCGGCCTGGAGGATGTGCTCGGAGCAACCGGGGCGAGTAACGTCCAGGGGGAGGTGCAGCAGAAGCTCGACGTCCTCGCCAACCAGGCCCTGCTGCGCTGCCTGGGCACCCGCGGGTGCGTGGCGGTCATGGCGTCAGAGGAGGACGCCGAGCCGGTCGTCGTCCCGCGCGATCGCGAACACGGGCGCTACGTCGTCGTCTTCGACCCGCTCGATGGGTCCAGTAACATCGACGTCAACGTCAGCGTCGGGACGATCTTCTCGATTCTTCGGCGGGAACCGGACGACGGCGGGACGCGCGATCCGCTCGCGGACGTGCTCCAGCCGGGCCGCGCCCAGGTGGCGGCCGGGTACGTCGTCTATGGGTCGTCCACGATGCTCGTGTACACGGCCGGGAACGGCGTCCACGGGTTCACCCTCGACCCGTCGGTCGGCGCCTTCCTGCTCAGCCACGAGAACATCACCATGCCGGAGCGCGGCACCATCTACTCCGTCAACGAGGCGAACGCGGACAGCTTCCCGGCGCCGTACCGGCGCTTCCTGGCGCACCTCCGCTCGGGGGCGACGGGCCGCACATACTCGTCGCGGTATATCGGGTCGCTGGTGGCAGACTTCCACCGCACTCTACTCAAGGGCGGCATCTTCCTGTACCCGCCGACGGCGCAGTACGCGCGCGGCAAACTGCGGCTGATGTACGAGGCCAACCCGATCGCACTGCTGGCCCAGCAGGCGGGCGGCCTGGCGACCGACGGCCGTCAGCCCATCGTGGACCTACCCCCGACCAGCCTGCACCAGCGCACCCCGCTGCTGGTCGGGAGCCGGGAGGAGATGGAGTTGCTGATGCGGATGTTGCACGAGCCGGCGTCCCAGCACGTCGAGGTGGCCGGCCGGGTCTGAATCACGGCCCAGGAAAGGATGTCTGCTTTCCCCCTCTCCCACCAGGGGTGAGGGGGGGAGGAAAAGTCATGGCCAGCCAGCGCCCTGCTGCAACACCAGAGAGCCCGAAACGGTGCAGACCGTCCCGGGCTCCCTGTGTTCCACCTCGCTCCCACGGTTACTTGCCGGCGGCTTTCCCTTCCGGGAGGTGGGCCGTCAGTTTTAGGTCCAGGTACAGGTCGGAACTGCCGCTCCCGTTGTGGAGCAGCACCGCCACCACGTTGCGTCCCGGCCGCAGCCGCGCCGCCGGGATTTCGACCTCGCGGTTCCAGTAGCGGTACTCGTGGTCCGACTCGGGATCCTGGTCGGCCAGGGCGCCGTTCAGATAGACGATGGCGCTGTCGTCACTCGCCACCGCGAGGCGGAACGTCGCCCCCCTGTTCGCCAGCACCTCCGCCGGCATGTCGAACGTGCGTCGGAACACGACCGGCTGGCCCTTCAGGGCGATCTCCGTACCCTTGCGCGAGGCGATCTCGGGCTCCCCGTGCCCGAGCGGAGTCCGCCCCGTTTTCCACCCGCCGTCATTGAAGTCCACGCCGCGCCAACCGTCGCCCTTCGCCTGGGACGCCGGCGCGTACCGCCACCCGTCGGCACCGTCGGCGAGCAGCACCACCGCCCGCACCGGACCGGCGGTCTTCGTTCCGGCACCGGGGATTGTCGCGGCCTGCGCGTCGCTGACCGTCACGGTGAACTTCGCTTCCTGGGCCAGGTTCACCTTGTTGATCGCAGCCGTCACCTTGACCGCGAAAACGCGGCTCGTGGCGGACTTCACCTTGGGCGGCGCCTTGAGGGTGAGTTTCGCCTCATCCGCGCCGGCCGGGATGGTCACCGCCGCCGCGCTCACCGGCGTGGTCCCCTTCGGCGGGACCAGCTCCACCTTGAACGCCCCCTTGTAGCCGTGCAGCCGCTTCACGCGCACCACCACCGTTTCCTGCCCTCCCGCCGAAACGGTGACTGCGGCCGGGACGACGCTCAGCTCGGTGACCGAGTTGTAAACGGTCAGCCGCACCGGGGGCGTGACCTGCACCACATCGACGTTGGTCTTCTTCTCCTTCGGGTTGCGCGCGAACGGGAACTTGGCGGTGCCGCGGAAGACGAGGTTGCAGACGCCGGGCTCGGTGTTGCTGGGGACGTTGAACTTCACCGTGGCGCCGGACTGGTTCGCCGCCGCCGTCACCCGGGGCACGGGGATCGGCTTGCCGTTAGTCAGCGTCGGGGCGGCGGCCCGGTCGAGCTGCACCGGCACCTTGAAGTCCGGCCAGTGGCGGGTGACACCGAGCTTCAGCTCGACCGCCCCGCCCACCGGGACGGCGAGTTCCTTCACCGGGACGGTCAGGCTGTACGGCCCCTTCGCGCGCACCGCCAGGCACAGCGACCGGGCCAGCCGGCTGATGGCGGGCACGTTCTGCTGCGGCGTCGGCCACACCAGGCACCCGGCCCGGGCCTCGCGCACCACCTTCTCCTTGCCGATCCGGGCTGTCCCCTTGACGCGGATCTCGCCCGCCCAGTCGGGCGCGTTCGCGGCCGCCGTCACCACCAGCACCGTCTGGCCTGCCTTCGGGCCGAGCACCTGCGGCGGACACGTCACGCCCGACGGGAGCCCTTCGGCCGTCAGCAGCACCTCGCCCGCGAACCCGTCGCGGCGGAAGCAGATGATCTCCAGATCCTGGCTGCCGCCCTGGCGGACCGTGCAGCCGCCCGCCGCCGTGTCGTTGTTGCCGACCACCACCAGGCGGAAGTCGGGGCGCTCCTTGCGGATGCTCACCCGGTAGACGTACCGCGGCCCGGCCCGGAAGTCGCCCGTGCGGCTGCGCACGACGAGGACGTAGCGGCCGTCGGCCGGCGCGACGAAGCGCGCCCGCGGGTCGTCGGTGTGGGTGTAGAACTTGCCCACCGTCGTCGGGATGTCCGGGTTGTCGGCGAACTCCCCGAGCACCTGGTCGTTGTCCGCACGCTTGACCGTGAGCACCAGGTCCATCGGCACGCGCAGCCGATCGGCGTAGCCCTCCAGGACGTAGACGTCGCCCTTCTTCGCGGTGAAGGCGTAGTAATCGCGATCTCGGGTCCGCTCGATGCGCCCGCACAGGCAGCACGGCAGGGTCAGTTCCTGCGCCTTCGCCGGCGCGTCGTTGGCCTCGTTGTCGAGGACGAGCGGAGCGTCGGCGTAGGTGAGCAGCACCGGGTTGGACGCGCCGCCGGGTCCGTCCAGACGGTACGCGAACCCGTCCAGGCTGGCGCCGCGCGGCAGCAGGGAGCCGCGGAAGTCGAGCCGGCCCTCGGGAGCGACGGCGGGCGGCGTGACCTGGACCGCCAGCCGTTCGAGCGGCGCGGAGACGCCCAGGTCGCGCGGGGCAGTCGCGTCGGGCTGCCCGCCGGGCAGGTTGCGACCGTACAGAGTGATGCGGGCCAGCTTGCCCGGCTCGACCGCGGGCGGGTAGGCGGCGTCGAGCCACGGGCCGGTCGAGACGCTCAGGCGGTAGAAGTACTGCGGCCCGCCGTTGACGTAGGCGAACTCGCAGACGCGCACGCAGTAGTCGCCGTCCTCGGGCAGGACGGCGTCGAGGAGGGCGTCGCGACCGCGGTACTGCCGGTTCTCGGCGAGTTGGCGGTCGGCCGCGTCGAACAGCTGCAGCTGGGGCGTCAGGGTACTGTCGATGCTGGCGGCGGCGCAGTGGACGACGACCCGCTGCCCCTTCTTGCCGGCGAACACGTAGTAATCGACGTCCACCTTCGGGTTGATGGCGCCGTGGACGGCGGCGCCCAGGTCAATGCGCTGCGCCTGCGGGACGTCGCTGTTGGGCTCCTGCTCGACGAGTTCCGCGCGGTCGCCGACGACGAACACCCGCGGGTTGCTGATGCCCCACTTGCCGACCACGCGCACGTCGTGCATGCCGCGGGGCGTGTCGGGGGCGACGGTGACCTTGAAACGGAGCGGCGCGGGCGGCAGGGGCTTCTGCTTGCCCTTCTTGCCCTTCGGCGGCGGCGGGTCCGGGAGGCGCTCCGCCTTGATGCCGGGGTGACTGGCGTACAGAGCCGTGGCGTCGTCCAGGTCGCTGCCGGTGACGGTGATCGCAACGGCATCGCCCGCACGGACCCCGGCCGGACTGAGGGTGGCGAGGCGCGGCACGGGGAACGGGGTCTGGGCGCGCCCCGCGACCGGCAGGAGCAGGAGTGCCGCCAGCGCCGGCAGCCAGCGCGGCCTGCCGAGAGTTTGGCACAGGGGGTGAGGAAGCGACACGTGCGGATCCATGGCACAGGCTCCCGTTGGGGTGGGCGCCGGCGAGCAAGCGCAGCGAGGGCGGGGTGAGCGGCGCTTGCCGGCGCTTTCGTGAGACTGGAGAAGGGCGGTCGAATTCCGGTGCGGCCCAGCATGGGCAACTGCTGTGCCGGCCAGGAACACGGAAGACAGGTGGGACTGTAACTCTTGCAAAGAGGGCGAGATGTGAGAAGGAAGGGGAACGTGCGGTGTGTGCGGGCGCAGCCGGGTGCCCAGGTGGAGGCGCGCGTTTGCCCGTGTTGAGCAAAAAGGCACCGGGGCAGGCGGTGTTTACCGAATCGAGAGTGGAGGCACGGCTCGCGAATCTGCGTTCCCAAACTCTATTTGGGAACGTGGGGGACAGGCAAAGTGCGATGGGCTCGCCGGGTTTGGTCCGACGGCACTCAGTGTTCGGCGTCGTCGGCCAGGCGGGCGATGGCGGCGTTCACGTCCGGCTCGCTCTCGAACGGCGCCACCCCGGTTGGGCCGGTGCGCACCAACCGGGTAACGCGGAACACCTCGGTCAGGACCGGCGACAATCCGCACAGGATTAGCTGGGTGCCCCGCGCCCGGAGTTTCTGCCGCAGGTCCAGCAGCGGGTGAAAGCCGACGCTGGCCAGGTAGCGCACCTTGTGCAGGTCGAGGACGACCCGGTCGAGGTTGTACTGCTCCACGGCCGCGAGCAACTCCTGACGCAACACCTCGATGAGCAGGTCGGAACGCAGTTCGGTTTCCAGGATCGTCAGCACCAGCACACCGCGCTCGACGCGAGCCGTCAGGTGGTGGTAGTGCGGTTCGGACATCGCCGCAACCTCCGGGGTGATGGTGGCAGCTGGTCACGCCTCGGAACGCACCTTCGCCTGGACCCCGTTCAGCACCTCGCCGATCACCTTCTGGGCGGCCCCGCGGATCAGCCCCTGCGGGATCATCTTGAGCAGCCCGCCGAGTTGCGTCACGTCCGCCGCCCAGTGGAGGCGCGTGCCGCCGTCCTGTGGGGCGAGGGTAGCCACCGTCTCGACCTCGCTCGTGCTGCCGACGCCCTTGCTGTGCAGCGCGATCTTCACCGACCGATCCGGCTCCTTGCCGACCACGCGGATGGCCACCTCCAAGGTGCCGCGCACGAAGGCCAGACCCGGGCGAATGGTGCAAACGGCGTGGTCGGGTTCGGCGGTCGCGACTGTTTCGGTGCCCGGGACGCACTGCACCAGGAACCGGGCGTCGCTCAGCTTTGCCCACAGCTCGGCCGGCCCCACGGAGAAGTCCCGGTCGCCCTCGAAGTGCAGCATGTCGGCCGCCTTTCCGGTTGGGTGTTGGCGCGGCCGGCGCCCGCCGGCCCCGCCTGCGATTATACCCGCCCGGCGCCGGGAGTGTAACTTGCGGCCGCCGCGATTGCTTTCCCCTCCTGGGTGTATAAGATCCCTCCGATCAGCGCATCCTCATTCTTGCCCGGTCGCACCGTGAGGCTCCCGGCAGAAAGCGCTCGTTCGTATGCGGGCCGTCCGGGCCCTGGAGGTAGTCCCTTGGCTGTGGCTCTGCCGTTTTTTGCAATCACCCTGTTCGTCAGCGCTTTTCTGCTGTTCCTCGTGCAGCCGATGATCGGCAAGATGATCCTGCCGAAGCTGGGGGGCACGCCGCAGGTATGGAACACCTGCATGGTCTTCTTCCAGACGGCTCTGCTTGCCGGCTACTTCTACACCCACGCCGTCAGCACCCGCCTGTCGCTGCGCCGTCAGCTACTCGTCCACAGCATCATTCTGCTGGTTCCGCTGGCCATCCTGCTCCCCCCCGGCGGGCCGTTTAACATCACCAGCTGGGTACCGCCTCCGGGGGCCAACCCGATCCCGTCCACGCTGCTGCTGCTGACGGTGGTGGTCGGCGTGCCGTTCTTCGTGGTGGCGACGAGCGCCCCGCTGCTGCAGAAGTGGTTCGCCTACACCGGCCACCCGGCCGCCAGGGATCCGTACTTCCTCTACGGCGCCAGCAACCTGGGCTCCATGCTCGCCCTGCTTGCGTACCCGGTCGTCGTCGAGCCGATCTTCCGTTTGTCCTCGATCGGCTTCGACCCGGGTACGCAGAACTGGGTCTGGACCATCGGCTACATCCTGCTGGTCGGCCTGGTCTGGGGGTGCGCGTTTCTCGTCACGCGCGGTCCGGCGGACGCACAGCTCGGCATCAACCCGGTCGTCGAACCGCCGCCGGCCGAGATCCCGCCGGTCCCCCCGCCGCAGCCCGCGACGGAGGTCCGGGCTGGCCCGCCTCCGGCCACGTCCGCCTCGCGCTCGACCGGCATCCGCAAGGGGTCCAAGCAGCGCGGCCGCTCGACGGCGCCATCCCGCCCGGCCGCCGCGCTCGCGCCGAGCGGCCTGACCGCTCCGGCGGCCCCGCCCCGACCGTATGAACTCCACATCTGGCGCCGGTTGCGCTGGATCGGTCTGGCCGCCGTCCCGTCCAGCATGATGCTCGGCGTGACGACGTACATGTCCACCGACATCTCGGCCATCCCGTTCTTCTGGGTCATCCCGCTGGCGCTGTACCTGCTCAGCTTTATCCTGGTGTTCATGCGCTGGCCCATCACCTGGATCCGCCAGCCGCACACGCTGGTGGCGATCGTCCAGCCGGTGCTGCTGCTGGGGCTGGCCTGGGTTCTGGCGACCGGCGCCGTCAGTCCGATCTGGCGCTCCACTCTGATCAGTATCTGCGCGTTCTTCGCGACCGCCCTCGTCTGTCACGGCGAGCTGGCCCGCGACCGGCCGCCGACGAAGTACCTGACCGAGTTCTACCTGTGGATGTCGGTCGGCGGCATGCTCGGCGGGGTGTTCAACGCCCTGCTCGCTCCGCTGCTGTTCCCCGGCGCCTGGGAGTTCTCCATCGCCGTCTTCGCCGCCGCGATCCTGCGGCCCGACATCCGCAGCCTGGTGCCGCTGGAGAAGCCGCTGGCGCTGGGGGCCGGGGCCGTCCTGGGCGTGCTGGTTGGGTGGGTCATCGGCGTCAGCCTGGCCTCGACCCTGGCGGTCCGGCTGCTGTGGGCCGTGCTTCTCGGCGGGCTCGGGGCTCTGTTCGGCGCCATGTACGAACCAGCAGAAAAAACCGAGGGCTGGACGGATGGTTGGATCGCCTTCCTCTTCCCCGGTCTCGCCAGGGGCCTGGCGGACCGGGGCGACGCGATGGCCCGCAACTACCGCCAGGCGAAGGTCGGCGACCGGCCGCTCAGCTCGGCCGACCTGCCGTCTCGTGGCTTCCTGCTGCACTACGGGCTGGACATCGTGCTGCCGCTGTTTCTGGCACTGCTGACGTACATCCTCCTCGTCGGCGGCAACAGCGAGGCCTGGGGATGGTCGAACTTCCGCGGGAACGCCCGGGAGATCACCCGTAACAACCCGCTGTTCTGGTTCTGGCACTCGATGCTGGGGCTGCAGGCCGAGACGGCGTATCGGTTCTCGATGGCGACGTTCCAGTTCCTGGTGAACGGCGTCCCGCTGGTCCTGTGCTTCCTCTTCTACGGCCGGCCGGTGCGGTTCGGCCTGGGCGTCGGCGCCATCCTGCTGGCCAACGGTCTATACACGCAGAACAAGGAAGCGGAGTCGTGGACGCAGTACTCGTCGGGGTGGGTCCGCCACCGGACGCTGTACCAGACGCGCAGTTACTTCGGCGTGCTGCGCGTCCAGCAGCAGACCGATCTGGCCAAGGACAAGGAGACGGTCGAGGAGGATTACACGTACCTGATGCACGGAACGACGCATCACGGGCTGAACTACCACGTACCGAAAATGTACGAGCGCCTGGCCACGACGTACTACCACAAGAACGGCCCGGTCGGCGTGATGATGCGGCTGCTGTACGAGTACAATCCGCGCCTCGGGAACAAGACCACGCGCCGGTTCGAGCCCAGCGGAGCGAACTGGAACACCTACCCGAACGACACCAGCGTTCCGACCCTGGTTCTCGGTAACACGCTGGGCGCGCAGGCGGCGCTGCACAATGTTATGGGCGCCCTGCCGGCCGCGCTGAGCACCTGGGGCGAACCGGCCTACGCGACGGTCGGCCTGGGAACGGGGACGATGGCGTCATACGGGCGGCCCTACCAGACGGTCCACTTTTACGAGATCGACGATACGATCCGGTCGTTCTCACTGAGCGATTTCGTCTGGCCGGATGGGCACATCGGGCCGTGGTTCACGTACCTCCGCAACGCCCTCAACCGCGGCGTGAACATCCAGGTACTGATGGGCGACGCCCGGCTGCGCATGGCCCAGCCGTGGGTGCCCAGCGACAAGGAGAACGAGAAGCCCTGGAACATCGACATCTCCGAGCGCGGCGGGCCGGAGAGCTTCTACCAGTGCATTGAGCTGGACGCCTTTAGCTCGGACGCCATCCCGGTCCACCTGATCACGAAGGAAGCGATCCGGATGTACTTCAAGAAGCTGCGGCCGGACGGCGTGCTGTTCGTCCACACGTCGAACCGCCACGTCGATCTGGTCTCGCCGGTGACCGACGTCGCCAGTTCGCTCGGTCTGAAGTGGCGCGTCGGCAAGGACCGCTACGACCGCAGCAGCCCGAGCGAGCCGTCCAACCGCGGGCGCTTCGGGTCGGAGTACGTCATGCTCGCCAGGGAAGACAAGTACTTGCCCGAGGACAACCTGCCGAAGGAGACCAGGGACGAGAAAGGGTACTTCATCGGCGTGCCGCCCGGCCTGCAGCAGGAACTGCCGATCCTGTGGTGGTACACGCCGCGGGCGCCGGGTCACCGCGTCTGGACCGACGACTACTCCGACCTGCTCAGCGTGTTCCGCTGGGGCTTCGAGTAACCTGGGCGAGCGGACCAAAGGCGCGCGGCGTTAGCCCGCCGTGCTAGCGCCTTACCAACGGGCTGACGCCGCGCCGCTCGCCTTTGGTCCGCCAGGAATCGGGGGCCGCAGCCCCCTCCTACGGCAACTGGCAACCACTTCCTGGAGAGAGGTTGTGTCAAAGCCCACGGGCGGCGATCCGTGGGGGAGGTGTCCAGCACTTCCCCCACGGACCGCCGCCCGTGGGCTTTGAAAGGATCTTTCCTCTCGCGCCTCCCCCTGGTTGTTGAATTAGCCTCCTCTCATGCTCAGCCGGAGGACCGGCCCGCCGTTCACGGCGACGACCGCGAAATCCCCCAGCGCCCCGAGGGCCAGCGCGACGGGTGGCCTCTCCAGCGCGTGGTCGCGCAGCGTGTTCCCGTTGGCATCGAGCAAGAGCAGCCGCGGTCCCAGTCCGCCCGTCAGCAGGTGGCGCCCGTCGAAGGTCACCGCCACCAGCCGACACGGCTCCGGGGCGGCCAACCGCTTCTGCTTCGCACCGCCCTTGCCGTAGCGCAGAATGCCCTCGCTGAAACACGCCATGAGAACCTGGCTGCCGTCGGCGCTGACCGCCAGCGCACCGACGTGCGCGACTAGCCCGTCACGCCACAGCCAGTGCCCCGTCAGGTCGAAGGCGGCGATCAGCCCGAGGTCTGCCGCCCCGACCAGGCACGGAACCTGCGGCGCGAACGCCAGGTGGTGCAGCGGGCGCGGGATAGTGATGCGAAAGAGCGCACGGCCCAGACGGTTGTAGACGCACAGGTTCCCGCGAGCGTCGGACACGGCGAGGTACTGGCCGAACGGATCGACAGCGGCCGCGAGGGCCGGGGCCGGGAGGGTTGCCTCCCAGCGCGTCGTCAGGTCCGGCGCCAGCCACCACACCTCCCCCCGGGCGCCAACCGCCACCCACGCCGAGCCGTCGTCCGAGCAGCAGGCGGTGGCGACGGCGCCCGGAGCGCGGAGCTGCGCCTGCCGGTCGCCCTTCCGATCGAACAGGTAGAGCCAGTGGGATTCGTCCCAGGCGAGGAGCCAGCCCTTCTCGCGCGCAAGGGACAGGCCGCGCGGAGGGGCGGCGAGCGTCTGCGACCAGACCTGGCACATCGGCCCCGGCGGAGTGGGCGGGGGTCCGGCGGCGCTCGGGGTCGAACGCGGTCGCGGCGAGAGGGTCATCGCACCAGGTCCAGCAGGCGCAGCGCCTCGGTCCGGCTGCGGGCGAGCTGCTGATCGTCCTCGACCAGCATCGGGTCCGACGCGAGCAGCCGCTCCACCCGGACGTGCGGGGCGACTCCGCGGCCCGAGTAGGGATGGCCGGCAGGGGAGAAGAACCGGGCGACCGTGACGCGCAGCCCGCCGGTCGATTTCCCGGTCTGCCGCGGCGGCACCTTGAGCATGCCGTACGCCGGCAGCGGGCGCGGCTCCTGCAGGCACCCCTTGCCGAACGTCGTCTGGCCGACCAGCCGGGCGCGGCCGTTCTCCTTGAGTGCGCCGGCGAGCACCTCGGCGGCGCTGGCCGTTTCTCCGTCCACCAGCACGACGAGGGGGATTGTCAGGGCCGACGGGTTCTGGGCGTGGTAGGTCATGCTCCGGCCGGGCTCCTGGTGCTCGGTGGACGCGATCACGCCGTGGGCGAGGAAGCGCCGGGCGACCTCGACCGCCACCTCGAACAGGCCGCCGCAGTTGCCGCGCAGGTCGAGCAACAGCGCCTTCATGCCGCGCTTCTCCAGCTCGACCAGGGCGACGTCCAGCTCGTGCAGGGTCGTGTCCTGGAAGCAGGTGAGCTGCAGGTAGGCGACCGCGCCCGACTGGAATGCGTCCGGGTAGAAAACGCTGCGCAGCAGGATCGGCCGGCGGATCAGCACCAGCGGTCGCTGGGCCATCCCGTTCGGGCCGGAAACGATCAGCTCGACCGTCGTCCCGGGCTCACCCTCGAGCATCTTGACGACCGTCTCCGCGCCCAGCGTGGCGGTCGGGCGCTTGTCGATGCTCAGCACCAGGTCGCCGCGCTGGAGCGGCGGATTGACCTGCTTCGGGTCGGCCGCTGAACTACCCTCCTGAATGTCCACAATCAGCACCCGACCGTTGGCGGCCGACACCTGCAGGCCGACGCCGATGTACTCGCCCTTGAGCAGATCGGCGAGTTCGCTGAACTGGCTCGGGGTGAGATAGGCGGTGTAGTCATCGACCGCGTGGCAGGCGCCGCAGGCAAACTCCATGACGGTCACGGTCGGGCTGAGTTTGAGCGCGGTCAGCGCCTGCATCGCCGCCCGGCGCACCGCCTCGACGGCCTGCTCGCGGCTGACGATCGAGGCCTGCCAGCGCACCCACTGCTGCAGGTCGGCCCGGAACTTGCGCGTGTCCTGCTGCCGTCGTGTGTCGAGGTGGATACGGCAGAACACCGGGTCGTCGAGGGCGTTGGCGAACTCTTCGAGGCCCTTGCGGAAGACGCGCGCGACAGCCAGCTTGTCCTTGCCGAGCGATCCCTCCAGCAGGTTAAAGACGACGGCGTCGTACAGGCGCAGGGCGTGCGGCAGCTGGAGGGTGAGGATGTCGGTCCGGTAGGTCAGGTCGTCGCGGTGTCGGCGGACCTGCTGATAGTGGCGCAGGGCCTTGCGCCAGCGGGTGCGCAACTCGGGGGAGTTGTGGCCGAGCCGGATGAGGGTCTCGTAGGCTTCGCACGCCTTTTCCCAGTCGCGGACCCGCTCGTGTTCCTCGGCCTGCTGGCGGAGGTGCTTCGCCCGTTCGGGGGAGAGGGCCGCGGAGTGGGCCGGCTCGCCCGGGATGAGAAGCCAGACCCCGCACAGGAAGGCTCCGAGTACCCACAAATCCGGTCGTATGTTGCCTCTGCGCTTCAAGTTGTACCTCCCCGTGCGGGACACCATCCGTGGTGGAATCGGGAGCGCGCTGCGTTTGTGAGTATAAAAGACCGAGGATTCTCAGTCAAACAGACGTTTCCCGTTGTTACAAAGTTTTTATCTCGGTGGGTTTCCGGGGTTTCCGGGGACAGCGAGCGGAGACACTCCTTCGATGATCGATCCGGTTCGACAAGAGGTCATCGCCCTGGCGCACACGGTGGTTGTGAAGGTCGGCACCAACGTCCTGACCGGACCCGACGGGCAACTCGACCCCGAGCGGCTGCGCAGCCTGACCGAGCAGGTCCGGCGGTTGCGCGAGCAGGGGCGGCGCGTCGTTCTCGTCAGCTCGGGCGCCATCGGGGCCGGACTCGGCCGCCTCGGGTTCGGCAAGCGGCCGACCGATCTGCGCCACCTGCAGGCGTGCGCTGCGGTCGGCCAGAGTTTCCTGATGCGTGCCTACCAGGAGTGCCTGGAGCCGCACGGCATCCACACGGCACAGATCCTGCTGACGGCAGGGGACTTCGACAACCGCAGCCGCTACCTCAACGCCCGCAATACCATTGTCACCCTGTTCGAGTGGGGGGTGGTGCCGATCATCAACGAGAACGACACGGTCAGCGTGGCCGAGATCCGCTTCGGCGACAACGACCATCTGGCCGCAATGGTCGCCAACCTGCTCCAGGCGCCGCTGCTGATCCTGCTCACCGTCGTGGACGGCCTGTATGCGACCGATCCGACCACCGACCCCGACGCCCGCCTCGTGACCACGATCCCGCTGATCGACGCGGACGTCCTGGAAATGGCCGGCGGGAGCCGCAGCAGCCTGGGCACAGGGGGGATGAGGAGCAAGATTCGTGCCGCCCGCCTGGTGACGGCCGCGGGCGAGCCGGTGATCATGGCCAACGGCGCCCGCCCGGGGGTGCTCGACGCCATCTTCGCGTGCGCGCCGGTCGGGACGCTGTTCCTGCCGCACGGCGGGACGGTGCCGGCGTGGAAGCGCTGGCTCGGGTACACCGCCCGGCCGAAGGGGAAACTCGTCGTGGACGCCGGCGCTCGCAAGGCGGTCGAGCGGAACGGCAGCAGCCTTTTACCGATCGGCGTGGTGCAGGTGGTCGGCCACTTCACCAAGGGCGACGTCGTCGCCCTGTGCGACCCGGACGGAACGGAGTTCGCGCGCGGCCTGACGAACTACTCCTCCGCCGACGCCGCGCGCATCCTGGGGTTGCGCACCGAGCAGATCGGCGAGGTGCTGGGCACCCTGCCCTACGAGGAGATCGTCCACCGCGACAACCTCGTGGTGGTCGTCTGACGGTGCCCCGTTTTCCGGATCGAAGCTCAGCCGCGAGCCGGTACAGCCTGAGCGGCGATGTCCCTCCCGTCTCGCTCTGCTCCCGAACAGAGAAGACCTGCACTTGCTGCGCGAGACGAGCGCACCAGGTTGCACAAGGAAAGGGAACAGCCATGCGGCGAGGCTGGTTCCGGCAGTGGCCTGGCCAGGAACGGTCCGTAGAAAGAAACCGGCCGGCCCTCCCCGGCGGTCCCGGGAGATGACCCGGCCGATTCCACGGGCGGTGCGGGCTATCCCGGTCTGCTTCCATGCACAACGGCTCAGCGGCCTGGTGTTCGACTCCCTCAGGACGAGCTGACACTCCTCGTCGAGCCATCCGAGGCGCTGCACCCGCGCGGGGGGGAGCGCCATGGGCGAGGTGAGCGGCGGAAAGGAACCCGGCTGGTGGCGCGAGGTGTCGCGCTATCAGTGGATGGTGCTGGCGATCGCGTCGGCCGGCTGGATTTTCGATGTCTTCGAGGGGCAGCTGTTCGGTTCGCTGATGAACGAGGCGCTGCCGGCGCTCGTCCGGGGCACCGCCCTCGAGGGGCAGGTCGAGCTACTGGTCAATGCCGGCATCGCGGCGTTCCTGCTCGGCGGGGCCGTCGGCGGCGTGGGGTTCGGCATGATGGCCGATCGCTGGGGCCGCCGGTGGACGATGGCCGTCACCATCCTTATCTACTCCATCTTTACCGGCCTGACCGCTCTCGCGGACACCTGGTGGCAGCTGATCGTGCTGCGGTTCCTCGTCGGGCTGGGAGTCGGCGGCGAGTGGGCGGTCGCGGCCGCGGTCGTCGCCGAGGTGTTCCCGCCCCGGGCCAGGCCGGCCGCCTCCGGCATCTTCCACGCCTCGTCCGTCCTGGGGACTTACCTGGCCGTCCTCGCCGGGCTGCTGGTCTACACCTTCGACCGGGAGACCGGGTGGCGCTACGGCTTTCTGCTGGGGGTGGTGCCGGCGCTGCTCATCCTGTGGGTGCGGGTCAGCATGCGCGAGCCGGAAACCTGGCAGGCCGCGCGCGACCAGGCGGCTCAGGATTCGTCGCGGCGTCTGGGCCGGTTCGCGGACCTCTTCACCGCCGGGGCGCTGCGCCGCCACACCCTGCTCGGGACCGCCCTGGCGGCCATCGGCCTGGCGACGTTCTGGGGCGCCCACTTCCGCGGGAAGGATCTCCTCCGCCAGGCGCGGCAGCAGGAGTTGAAGACCCTCCCGCCGGCCGAGGTGGACCCCGATTCGCCGAAGCGCTACGAGATGCTGGGCATGTTCCTGGCCACCACTGGCGGCGGGATCGGCCTGCTATCGTTCGCCCCGATCAGCCAGCGGCTGGGCCGACGCGGCGCCTTCCTCCTCTTTCACCTCGCCGGGTTCGCGCTGGTCGGACTCACTGTCGCCATCGCCGACTCGGTGCCGCTGCTGATTGCGGTGCTGCCGATCTTCGGCTTCTTCACGTTGGGGATGCACGCGGGCTACGCCGTCTACTTCCCGGAGCTGTACCCGACGCGGCTGCGCGGCACTGGCGCCGGGTTCTGCTTCAACGCGGCCCGTGTCATCGTCGTTCCGGTCCTGCTGGTGTTCGCCTGGCTGCAGGGCTATCCTCTCAACCTCGGGCTGCAGGGGGCGATGCTGGTGCTCGGCTCTCTGTTTCTCGTCGGCGCCGCGCTGACCCTCCTCGCCCCCGAGACGCGCGGCCGCCCGCTGCCGGAGTGAGCAGAAGGCAGGAGGCAGAAGACAGGCCAGAAGGCTGCTGACCGCTGACCGCTGCTCGCGATAGACTAAGCGCGTCCTAACAAGGAGAAACCCGATGACCCGGACCAACATCTGCCTCACCCTGGCCGCGTTCGCGTTGCTTGCCGGCCTGGGTCCGACTGCCGCGGTGCAGCCCGGCGGCGTCACCATCAAGCGTGACGGCAACCACATCGACTTCCGCGTCGGCGACGAGCTGGTGGGCCGCTACCAGGTCGGCAAGGAGTGGGCCAGGCCGTTCTTCTGGCCGCTCCACGCCCCCGGCGGCGTTCCCGTCACGCGCGCCTGGCCGATCGACAAGACCAGGGCGGGCGAGAGCACCGACCACCCGCACCAGAAGTCGGTCTGGTTCTGCTGGGGCGACATCATCCCCGAGGGGATGAAGGTCGAGCACAAGATCCCAAGGATCGAGGGGGTTGACTTCTGGTCGGAAGCGAAGGGGCACGGCCGGATCGTCGTCACTGGCGTGGGCGAGCCGAAGGTCGGCAAGAACAGCGGTAGCGTGACGACGAAGAATGAGTGGCGCACGGCCGACGGCCGCAAGGTGCTCGACGAGACGCGCACCCTCCGGCTGTACGACTTCGGCAAGGCACGCCTGCTGGTGTTCGACATCGACCTGCATGCGTCCGTGTACCCTATCACGTTCGGCGACACCAAGGAGGGGGCGCTGGGCGTGCGCGTGGCGGACTCGATGCGCGCCGACAAGGTCGGCAAGGGCAAGATCGTCAACGCCGATGGCAAGGTGAACGAGAAGGAGGCGTGGGGCCAGTTGTCGCGCTGGTGCGACTACTCCGGGCCGGTCGGCGGCAAGACGGTCGGCCTGACCGTCTTCGACGATCCGAAGAACCCGCACCCGGTGGTGTGGCACGTCCGCGGCTACGGCCTGATGGCGGCCAATCCGTTCGGCCGCGCGAAGGCGCGCTTCCCGGCGGTGGCCGGCCGCACCGATCTGGTGCGCCTGGCGAAGGGCGAGCATCTGCGCTTCCGGTACGGCATCCTGCTGCACGCGGGCGACGCCCGGGACGCCAACGTCGCGGGATACTACGAGCGGTTCGTGAAGCTGCGCGCCATGGAGGAGAAGTAAACGAAGAGGTGATGAGAGGAAAAGCCAGCTAAAGCCCACGGGTCACGTCCCGTGGACCGAGCGCTGGAGACCTGACCCACGGGGCGCGCCCCGTGGGCTTTGAAAAGGAGCAGGCTGGTACAATGACTTCAACTATCTCTAAGCGCCATAATATTCTGCAGCCCCTGGCCCTCGCGCTGACGCTGGCCGCCTGTGTCGGCGCGGCCGTGCTGCGTCTGTGCCCGCTGGAGTGGAACTTCGTCCCTGTCGGCGCTCTGGCCCTGTTCGCCGGCGCGCGGCTGCGTTCCTGGCTGGCCTTCGTCCTCCCACTGGGACTGATGCTCGCGACCGACGCCCTGCTCGCCCAGCAGCGCGGCTTCCCCCTTTTCCATGCTGGCACGCCGTTCGTCTATGGCAGCTACCTGGTCAGCGTCCTGCTCGGCCGCCTGCTGGCTCGCACCGAGAACCCCGCCTTCCTCGCGACCGCCGCCGTCGGCGCCAGCCTGCAGTTCTTCGTCGTCACCAACCTCGGCGTCTGGCTCACGTCCGCGCTGATCTTCTCCGGCGACGCCCACAGCTATCCGGCCACCCTGGCCGGACTGCTCGACTGCTTCGCGCGCGCCGTGCCATTCTATCGCGGCACGCTCGCGGGCGACCTCCTGTTCTCGGCCGTCCTGTTCGGCGCCCACGCCTGGCTGACGCGCGTGTACTTCACCGACGAGCGCGTCGGCGCCTCCGGTTCCGTCTCCCTCCAACGCGAGTGACCGCCATGAAGTTCGCCGCCATCATCGAGTACAGTCCGGACCGGGCGAAGATCGCCGAGGTGCGCCCGGCCCACCGCCAGTACCTCGCCGGCCTGCGCGAGCGCGGCCAGCTCGTCGCCTCCGGCCCGTTCACCGACGACAGCGGGGCGCTCATCATCTACGAGGCCGGGTCGAGGGAGGAGGCGGAAACGATCCTCAGGGGCGATCCGTTCCATGCGAACGGCATCTTCGTCAGCTGGGTGCTGCGGCCGTGGAACCCGGTGATCGTCAACAAGGATCTGCTGCCCTGAGCGGGGACCACCCATGACCACCCTCGCCGACCTGCACCGGGCCGTGCAGGCCACCATCGCCAGCAAGCGCCTGGGTCAGCCGGTCTTCGTGCGCTACCTGCTGTGCAGCCGCGACCGGGCCGACGCCGTGCCCGCCCGGCTGACGCAGCTCACCGCCGCGGTGCGCGACTGGCTCGGCCAGGTTCTCGAACGGGTTTACGCCGTCGGCACGCCGAAGTCCGGCCAGATCTCCCTGACGCTGGAGTTCCGCGGCGGCGCCACCGCCCTCGTCGGCTGGGCGGCCTCGCCTCCGCGCGGCGACGGCATCGACCTCACCGTGCTCGGCAATCACGGCGCCGTCTACCACGACAACGGCGCTTCCCGTCTGTGGGAAGAGGGGGCGCTCGCGGCCGCGGGGGCGGTGGACCGGGAACTGCTCGCGGTGCTGGAGCGGGCAATCCGTTCGGGCCGGCCGGAGACCGTCGCGGGAGGAGGCAAGCCGTGAAGCAACCCGCAAAGCCTCGGTACGGCGTCCTCCTGGTCACCGGCATGCACACGCACCAGGAGAACTACGCGGCCGCGTTCGCCGCCGACCGGCGCTGCCGCCTCGTCGCGCTCACGGATGAGCCCACCATCGACAGGCGGCGCCGCCAGCTCAACGAGCGCCTCGCCAGGGCGCTCGACGTCCCATACCTCGCCGACCTGGCCGAGGCGCTGAAGCGCAAGGACGTGCAGATCGTCAGCGTCTGCGCCCCACCCGATCGGCGCGGCCGAATCATCGTGCGCTGCGCCGAGGCCGGCAAGCACCTCTACCTCGACAAATCGCTGACTCCACAGCTCGCCGAGGCTGACGCCATCGTTGCCGCCGTCGCGAAGGCGGGCGTGCGCAGCCACATGTTCAGCTTCATCAGCCAGCCGTGGGCGCGCGAGGCGAAGCAGCTCCTCGACGGCAAGCGGCTCGGCCGGCTGCTGGCGGTCCACGCCGACGCCTTCTTCGCCAAGGGCCGCACCGGAACCGCGAAACTCGGCGCACGCCGCAAGGAGGAGTATCCACCCCAGCGCCACCAGCTCATCGAGGCCAAGCGCGAGCTGGACAACGTCGGCGTCTACCCGATCGCCCTCATCCGCTGGCTCACCGGCCGGCGCTTCCGAACCGTCCTGGGCGTGACTGCCAACTATTTCTTCCAGGAGCACCAGAAGCACAACGTCGAGGACTTCGGTCTGCTGTCCTGCACACTCGACGACGGCCTGCCGGTGACCATCGCCGCCGGTCGGTTCGGCTGGACCACGCACCCGGCGGCCGGCGCGAACCGGGTGGTTCTCGTGGGAAGCGAGCGGACGGTGGTCATCGACGCCAACCGGCCCCGGCTGGAAGTCTTCACGGACGAGACGCCCTGGACGCCGCCGAAGCCCCACGCCCAGGATCCGATGGGCTTCTGGTCGAGCACGCAGGACGAGGTCCACACCCAGCCGAAGCGCACCTGGGTGCCGGCCGGGCCGATCGCCCAGAGCGACGCCGTCTACTTCCTCGATCGCCTCGACGCCGGACGCGACAGCGAGATCAACGCGGCGGAGGCCGCTCACGCGACCGAGGTGCTCCTCGCCGCCTACCGTTCGGCCGCCACGCGCGCCGTGGTCACCCTGCCGCTGCCGCGCCCCTGAGCGGGCTCAGATTCCCCGGGTTCTCATTCGCGGTTCAGTTATTCCTGTCGGAGTCGCGCACGCCGCGGCGTGCGCGACTCCGACAGGAATAACCGAACCGTATTAGCAACAACCCCCGCCGAGGCTTCTCCTCACCGGCGCCGCAATCAGTTGCACTCCGCCACCAGCGGTTCGTCGAGTTCTTGCAGGTAGAACAACCGCCCTGGCAAGGTCGGCATGTAGGTGCTGGGGATCCACGGCGTCGGCTCGTGCAGCAGGGTCATACGCAACGACAGCCCCTGCCACTGCATCCCGCGGCCGAACGTCCCGTCGGCCCCGCCGATGATCCGGTCCGCCGCCAGGAACAGCCCCGGCCCGATCGTGTTCGCGAACGCCGGCACCAGCGTCGTGCGGCTCTTGAAACTCGTCAGCGCATTTTGCTCGATCGTCAGCGGGTGCAGCCGCGCTCCGAGTCGGTGCGTCTGGGCGCGCCACGCCGCCTCGTCCTTGAACTCGGCCGCGAAGTGCGGCTCCCAGAACGCGATGTGACACACCCGCCCGATGCCGAACACCGTCACCAGCCGTCCCCCCTGCTGGCGCAGCGCCGCGATCTGCGCGGCGTAGGTCGGCAGCTCCGTCTTGACCGCGAAGTGCCGCTGCTTCGGCGGGATCGTGCGCGACCCGAGCGGACCGTACAGCGCCTGCTCCATCGCATACTGGAAGGCGCCCGGGTTGTCGGACGGGAGGGTGTTGCCCTGGGCGTCGGACCACTCGTCCATGTTGAACCCGTGGACGTGCCCGCAGTCCACGCCCCATTCGCGCAGGAAGAACACCGTCCACCGATACATGCCCATCGGGCCGACCGGCAGGATCAGGATGAGTGGCCGGCCAGCCTGGCCGGAGGCCTGGATTTCGCGGGCGATCTCGTGGCCCATGCAGGTGTCGAAGTCGGCCTGCGCGGCGCAGGGGTACGGCTCGAACTGCGGGTTCCACCACGGCCGGCGCTGGGTCAGCTCCGGTCCGGAGACGGCGCCGAGTCGGTCGATCTTCTGCAGATCCCACCCGGCCGGGAGAAACCCTTCCATCATCGAGCCCGGGAAGGTGCTAATCAGGTCCATGTGTCGGTCATCCTCTGGGGGTGCGTGGGGGGTGCCGGACCGAAACCTTGCGGGGGGCCGGTGCGTAGAAGGTATACACCGAGCGGAGGCGTGTAGCCAGCGGGGCGGCGGCACAAACCGAGTGCGGCCGCGGGTGCCCCTTGTTTCCCCCACCGTCAGCCATAGAAAAGGGGGATTCCTGGCATTCGGGGTATCTTTCCCTCAACAGGCGTTCCGGCTCGGCCGGGAGGAAGCACACATGAACGTATGGCGTTGGTTGGGGACTTCGATCCTGCTGGTCGTTCTGAGCGTGGGCGTGTCCGCCTACGGCCAGGATAAGGACAAGGGCAAGGACAAGGACAAGGACAAACAGGCCGAGAAGGACAAGGACAAGGGAACCAAGGACAAGGGAACCAAGGACAAGGACAAGGACAAGGACAAGGACAAGGACAAGGACAAGAAGGACGACAAGGGGACGAAGGGCGCCGGCATCGAGTTGAGGTGGAAGGCGTTCGACAAGGCCGGCCAGACCTTCTACCAGGAGATGACCACCGTCACCAAGCAGACCATGAAGGTCATGCAGATGGATGTCAAGCAGACCCAGTCCCAGACCTTCTACATCAGCTGGACGCCGGAGAAGAAGGTCAACGATAACTACGTCGTCAAGCAGAAGATCATCGGCGTCAAGATGGACATCGAGATCGGTGGGAACAAGATCAGCTACGACTCGACCGCCAAGGAGCAGCCGCAGAACCCGCTGACCGACTTCTTCAAGGCTCTCGTCGGCGCCGAGTTCACCCTGACCATCGACCCGAAGACCATGCAGGTCACCAAGATCGACGGCCGGACGGAATTCATCAACAACCTGACGAAGGCCAACCCGCAGCTCAAGAACCTGCTGGAGGCCATCCTGAGCGAGAACGCCCTCAAGCAGATGGCGGACCCGGTGTTCGGCGTCGTCCCGCCGGGCGGCACGGTGCCCGCGAGCAAGACGTGGGACCGCAAGAGCACCCTCAACATGGGGCCGATCGGAACCTACAACACGACCTACGTGTACACCTTTGAAGGAACCAAGGGGGACATCGCCAACATCGGCGTGACCACCAAGCTCGATTACAGCGCCCCCAAGGAGAAGACGGCCGAGGGACTGCCGTTCCGCATCGCCAGCGCCACCCTCAAAAGCGACAAGGGGACCGGCAACATCCAGTTCGACATGAAGGAAGGCCGCATCGCCACGTCGAACATGAACCTGGAGCTGAGTGGGGATCTGACGATCGACATCGCCGGCATGATGACGGACGTCAACCTGAAGCAGACGCAGGAGTCCACGCTCAAGACGTCGGACAAGAACCCGCTGCCGCAGGCGAAGTAACCGTCCGGTTCTGCAATCCGTCCAGCACTCACGGGCCGCGGTGCGTGGGTCGGGTCTTCGCGGACTCGATCCACGGGCCGCGGCCCGTGGGCTTTGCTGGGGGATACCGGGGGGCGGTCAGGCTCCGCGCTCGCGGCCCTCCTGCACGCGAACGTATAGCCGTTCGATCTGCCGGTCGGTGAAGGTGCCGAGTTTTCGGGCCAGCCCGGGCCAGGATCGGCGGAAGTGGTGGGCGAGGATCTGGCGCAGCGAGGACCGGAAGCGGGGCTGGAGAACCAGGGTGCGGCACGCCTCCAGGACGGCCCGATACTCGGCGCTCGTCAGGCGGCCGCCCGCGTCGCGCCCGTTCGCTTCCCGCCGCTCGCGCAGGTACTCGTAGATGATGCCGACCTGGTACGTCTGCAGGGCGTTGATCCGCGCCGCCAGGGTTGGGCTGGTTCCGGCCAGCGCTTCCGCCAGGAAGGCCCGGAAGGCGGGGAAGAAGTCGTCGCACAGTTCCAGCGGGCGGCAAGCCCTCACGATCGCCCGGTAATCCGAGCGAGTGAAGCGGAGAAAGGTCATTGGCGCGCTGCTCCGTGTCGCGGTCTGGGGGTAGGCGTCGTGCCTCATCACATCCGGAGTAACTGGTTATACCCACGATCGCGGAACGGGGCAACCCTTCCCCGGGGACCGCACGCGAAGAGAGGCGGCCGCCCCCACGAACCCCAGTCCGAGGCCGCGGGAGCGATGGCGCAGGGCAAGCGGGGTCACGACTTCTGCCGCCGATCGATTTCGTTAACGAGGTCAGTGAGTTTGCGAATCTCCTCGGGGCTCCAGGTCGGGCCGCGCTTGGGCGGCGGCATGACGCGCTTGCGGTCCTTGTCGAGGAGTCGCCCCAGCAGGCTGCCGGCGTCGTCCCTGAGGAGGAACCCGTCGCGCAGCATCATGCGGAAGTCCTTGTCGGCATTCCCGGTGAACCGCAGGGCCGAGACGATCTTGCCGTTGTGGCAGTTCACGCAGCTGTCCTTGCCGCCGCGCTCCAGGAGGGGCCAGAGTTCGCGCTGAAAGCGCTCGCTCAGTTCCTTCCGGTCCGCATCGGTCAGCCCGCGGTCGAACGGCGGCTGGGCCGTGGACGGGCCAGGCCGGCAAGCGAGGAAGAACGCCGCGCCTGTGATGAGTGTCAGCGTGAAGGGGATGTGGCGTCGGAACATGGTCGGTGAATGAAGTTGGGGGTTGAGAGTGTGGCGCACCGGCGCGCCGCGGGCTACCCTACGGCGGCCGTTCCGGTTCGTCCAGCGGCGCCGGGCGCCTCCCGGCGGCCGAAACCGCTGGCCCGCGGCGCGGGTAGTGTCTGCGGGCGCCGCAAGGGGCGTCGGGGCGTCCGACCGTGTGGCCCGTCCTTGCCCGGGTTTCGGGACGACCTTATAACAACCGATGTCCTCTCGCGCCCAAGTTCCCTTGGCACAAACCCGTTTTTCCCGGAGGAACGACCGATGCTTCGCAAAACCTGGGTTGGCGTGGCGCTCGTGCTCGGCGGCCTGACGGCCCCCGCCGCGCACGGGCAGGACCAGGTGAAACTGGAGTGGAAGTTCAAGGAGGGCGAAAAGTTCTACGTCGAGGACGTTTCGACGATGAAGCAAAAGATCGAACTCCAGGGCAAGGGGTTCGAGCAGACGCTCAAGACCACGATGGTCACCGGCTACACGGTCAAGAAGACGACGCAAGACGGCGGCGCCGTCTTGCAGCAAAAGATCGAGAACGTCGATGTCCGGTCGCAGGGTGGTCTCGGTGGCGACATGGACAAGATGATGGAGAAGCTCAAGGGCGCCAGCTTCACCATCACCCTCGGCAAGGGCGGCAAGATCACCAAATTCGAGGGGTACGAGGAGTTCATCAAGAACCTGACCGAGGGCATGGAGGAGGCCGCCAAGTTCGTCAAGATGCTGCTGACCGAGGACGTGCTGCGCAAGAGCGCCGAGGAGGCGTTCGGGTTCCTCCCACAGCAGCCGGTCAAGAAGGGAGAAACCTGGAAGCGCGAGACAGCGATCCCGTTCGGCCCGCTCGGCTCGTTCAAGGCGTCCAACGAGTACACCTTCCAGGGCAAGGAACAGAATAACGTCAAGATCGCCGTGAAGGCGGATCTGAAGTACAGCCCGCCCAAGGGGGACCAGGGGTTCGGCGGCCTGTTCAAGATCGTCCGCGGAAATCTCAAGTCCGAGGGGGCGCGCGGGACGCTGGTGTTCGACCCGGAGAAGGGCCGCCTCGTCCGCTACAACATGGCGATGGTCTTTCGCGGCGCGCTGACGATGGACATCATGGGCAACATGGTCGAGGTTGAGATCTCGATGGACCAGAACAGCAACAGCCGGGTGCTGGACCGGCCCCCGGGCAAGGAGTAGCTCAACCGACCCGTGGCGGAAACACGCGACCGCCGCCCCGGCGCGCTGGCGCCGGGGCGGCGGTTTTTTCGTGCCGCCCCGGCGGCGTGCGCGTTACGGCTCGCACGCCGGTTCACACACCGGGACGCAGACCGGGATGTGGCGACAGATACGGTACTTGACGCAGTACGGCTCCAGCGTGCAGGTCGTGTGCGGCACCAGCCGCACGCGCTGCTCCGGCACCAGCCGGCACGTCGTGTACGGGATCTGGCAGCAGCGCTGCTCCGTCAGATACCGGACCCGCCAGCACTTCTGCACGTGGGTGCGCTCCTCCGGCACCAGACGGCAGGTCGTGTACGGGATGTACGTCACCTTCTGCACCGGCACCGCGTAGCAGCGCCGGTGCGTCACCAGCTTGCAGTGGTGCTGCGGGATCACCTGGCAGGTGGTGTACGGGATCTGGACCGTCCGCGGCTCCATGACGGTGTAGCAGCGATGCTTCGTCACCAGCGTGCTGTGCTGCCGGGCGACGACGTGACAGGTCGTGTACGGGACGTGGCACACCTTCTGCTCCGGGACGGTGTAGCACCGCCGCTGCGTCACCAGCCGGCAGTGCTGCTGTGCGACCATGTGGCAGGTCGTGTACGGGACGTGGCGCACCCGCTGCTCCGGGACGGTGTAGCACCGCCGCTGCGTCACCAGCCGGGTGTGGTGCTGGGGAATGACGCGGCAGGTCGTGTACGGGATCTGGCGCACCACGGTGTACGGCACCTGCCTGCAGACGTGGTACGTCTGGACGTGGCAGTGCTCCTTGCAGACGTAGTGGCAGCAGCGGGCGGTGCGGATTTCCTCACGCGGCACCCAGACGCGGTTGCACACCCACCGGCCGGGGCACTGCACCGGGTAGGTGACGCACGGCCCAGGGCAGTACCGGCTGGTGCAGGTGCAGGGATCGAACTGCCAGCACCCGGGCAGGCGACAGGTGCGCGTCACGACCGGGCCGGGGCAGTAGTGCTTCTGCTCGCACCAGTGGCCGGTGCAGACCTTGTACGTCCGCGTCGTCCACACCGGCTCGTAGGTGTAGGTCTTGCACACCCGCTGCCGTGGCTCCAGCACCGTGCGGCAGCGCTGCTCGCACACCGCGCGGACGTGCTGGTCGTACACCGTCCGGTACGTGGTCCAGTGGACCGGCACCTGATACTCCTGCACCATCGGCCGCTGGACGGTGTAGCACTCGGCGCGCACATGCTGGCGGTAGACCGGGTGGTAGGTCGTCCAGCGGACCGGCACCTGATACTCCTGCACCATCGGCCGCATGACCGTGTAGCAGTGCGTCCGCACGTGCTGGCGGTAGACCGGGTGGTAGGTCGTCCAGCAGACCGGCACCTGGTACGGCTGCACGACGGTGCGCGGCACGCAGTAGGTGTGCGTGCGGACGTGCTGCTGGTAGAGAGTGCGGTACGTGGTCCAGCGCACCGGCACCTGATACTCCTGCCAGCACGGCTTCATGACCGTGTAGCAGTGCGGGCGGACGCGCTGCTCGTATACCGGCCGACAGACGGTGTACTTGCGGACGACGTCGTAGCTCTCCCACTGCGGCTTGCAGACGGTATAGCGATGGGTGCGGAAGTGCTGCTCGTACACCGGCCGGCAGACGGTGTACCGGCACTCCTTCAGGATGGTGTGCTGCACCGGGCGGTAGCGGATGCAGGAGCGCTCCTCGACAACCGTCTGGTAGCAAACGCGGTAGCGCACCGGCGGCGGGCAGCAGGGGTCCGGCCCGCCGAGGGGGAAGGAACTCGCCCCGCAGTGCGCGGCGCGGGCCGACCCGACGGCAGCCAGGCCGGCGGCGGCGATCACGAACGGAAGGCAGGCCTTTAGCCTCATCTTGGGACTCCTTGCAAACACGGGCGACGGCGCGGACGGGCCTCGACGCGACGTTTCGAGGACGGCGACTTGTCCAGCCAGGCAAATGTGCCCGATGGGGCAATGCAGGCCAAGTGAGGGTGAGAGAAAAAGACCGGCGAATCGGCGAAGGTGGGTGATGCGGTGAGAGTTTGCCTCAGGCGCGGCGTTTTCGGCCTGTCCGGCCCGGTCGGGAGGCGTACTCAGTACTCAGGACTCGATGTTCCGTACAACCCGCGGAGGTACACCCATGAACCCCGCCGCCATCACCAGCGTGTTCGCCCAGACCGACCGGGAGTTGTGGCTCCTCACTGCCGCTGCCAACGGTTGGCGCGGCGGGCTGATCGCGACGTTCGTCAACCAGGCGTCGATCGTGCCGGAGTTGCCACGCATCGCGGTCGGTGTGGCGAAGCAGCATCACACGTGGGGGCTGATCGAGGCGGCCGGAGCGTTCGCGCTGCACCTGCTGACGGACGAGCAGCTCGACTGGGTGTGGCGGTTCGGGCTGCGCTCGGGCCGCGCTGAGGACAAGCTGGCGGGGGTTGTGGTACGCGAGGGGGCAGCGGGCGTGCCGGTGCTGACGGAGGCGCCGGCGTACCTCGCGTGTCGTGTGGAGGCACGCCTCGACACCGGCGACCGAACCCTGTATCTCGCGGAGGTGGTCGAGGGCGCCGTGGTGCGGTCCGGGCCGGTGCTGACGATGAAGCGACTGCTGCAGCTGGCGCCGCCGGAACGGCTGCGGGAGTTGAAGGCGAGGCTCGAACGCGACGCGGTGGGCGACGCCGAGGCGATTCGGCAGTGGCGGCAGCGTGCCGGGGAAGGCAGTCAACCGGGTTGACTCCTTCCCCGGCGTGCCGCGGAGTGACTCACTCGGTCTTCCTCTCGCGGAGCGCGAGCCGCTGGTACTCCGAGCCGGCGAACTGGCGCTCGGTCAGCAGCGTCTCGCGGCACTCGCGTGCGCGCTCACCCTCGCCGAGGCGGGCGAAGATGTCCGCGAGGTAGTACAGCGCCTTGGCGTGCTCGGCCTTGTCCTGGTTGTACACGACGTCAACCCACAGGAACTCCCAGCGCGCATCCTGCCACTTGCTGTGGAGCCAGTAGCAATACCCCAGCGTGTTGTGCGCCTGGGTGCGCACGCCCTTATCTTTCGTCTCGGCCAGCACCTTCTTGAGGGCGTCGCTGGCCTTCGCCAGGTCGCCGGACGTGCCGACGCACTCCGCCAGCGCCACCCGCGCCCGCAGCTGCTGCGGGCTCTCCTTCGGCAGCGTCCCGGCGAGCTTCTCGAAGCTGGCCGCCGCCTCCTTGAGCTTCGCCGCCGCCTCGCCCGCCTTCTGCTTGGCCTCCTCGCCCTTGCCGGCGGTTTCGAGTTGCTTCGCCTCGGCGCGAGCCTGTTTGCCGGCCTCCAGCGTCACCAGCCGCGCCTGCACCTCCGCGTCCTGGGCCACCTCGTTGGCGACCCCTGCGGCGGCCAGTTCGCGGTACACCTTTTCCGCCTCGCCGAACTGCCGCAGATCCATGTGCAGTTGAGCGAGCATGCGCAGGGCGCGTGATGTCTGCCACGCCTTCGGGTGGGCCGTGCGGAACGCCCGCAGCTGCTTCACCGCTGCCTGCAGGGCCGGCTCCTTGCCGCTGTCGCGCGCCTGGAGGTAGGTCAGGAAGGCGATCTTGTAATCCAGTGCCCCCTTCGCCAGCGCCGGGCCGGCGTCCTTCCTGGCCACGCCCTCCTCGTATTTGGCGAGCGCTTCCTGGTACTTGCCGAGCGCCTCCGCCAGAGCCTTGGTCCGATCGGTTTCCTTCGTCGAGGTCAGGGCCTTCTTGAGCGCCTCCTCGGCGATGCGGTAGGCGAAGCGTGCGGCCAGCGGCTTGAGGGTCTTGTCGAAGCTGATGTCCTCGATTTCCTCGGCGGCGACGACGTCCGCCACCCCCTTGACGGTCAGGCCGCGCGGCGACTCGGCGGCGATGACGCCCTTGTACGCCGGCTTGCCCTTGCTCGTGCGGGTGAGAATCTCGTCCGGTTCCTGGGCGCCGGCCCGCGGGGTCCAGCACACGGCGGCGAGACCGACCAGGATGAGGGTCAGCAACGTTCGTTTCATCGCGATGTCTCTCGTTGGCGGTGGTCTGGTTTTCCCCCGCACCCCCCTGCCCCCCTGGTGGGAGAGGGGGGGCAGGGGGGTGCGGGGGAAGGCTTTACTTCCCGGCGGCCTTCAGCGTCTTTTCCTTGCCGCCCAGCTCCAGGTACGCCGCGTACAGCCGCGGCTCGCTTCGGAGCAGCTGGCGGAAGTCCTCGCCCACGAGGCGCCAGGCGTCGGCGTTCTGCTCCACCCGGACGATCTTGTCGGCGGCCCGCTGGATGAAGTCTTTTTGCCTGGCCTCCAGCGCGTGGTTCTTGCCGTACATCAGATGGCACCACGTGTACTGATAGTAACACTCGAAGTACAGCGTCTTGATCTTGTCCTGCTCCTCGACCGTCTTGCTCGGCAGTGCCTTGAGGGCCGCCTTCATCTGCGGGTGGACCATGAACTTGCTCCAGGCGGTGATCGCGCTGCCGAACAGCTTCTGGTCCTCCAGCAGGTGGATCAGCTCCTTCTCGGCCAGAAACTTGCCCCGGCCGAGGGGATCGTTCACGACCGCCTCCAGCACTTTCTTCGCCTCGGGCAGCTGCTTCCCCAGCCGCAGGGCGCGGCCACGGTTGACCTGCATCAGCCAGTAGTCCTGCAATTCCTTGTTTTCTTGCGGGGTGAACTCCTTTTTCTTCGGGTCCACCTTCGGCTCGGGAACCTGCGCGTACAGTTTGGCGGCCTCGGCGTACTTCTCCAGGCTGGCGTAGCAGCCGGCCAGGAAGACGAGCCCCTCGCGCGTGGTCGTGCTGCCGGGCTGCTTCGCCAGCTCGTCGAGGAACTGCGAGAAATTCTTGACCGTCGCGTCCAGCTCCCTGGTCAGCTTGCGCGCCTTCAGGTCGCGCACCTGGGTCTTCAGCTCCAGCACCAGCGTCTGCAGCGCCGCCCCGGCCTGGCCGCCCTCCCCGCCTTCCGCGTCGCCCGCCAGCCGGCGCAGCAGGGCGAGGATGTCCTTCGCCGCCGGGATGTTGCCCTTCTGGACGTTCGCCCGCATCGCCAGCCCGAGGATTTCGCCGACCAGGGCGTGGTTCTTGACGCGGATCGGCCCGTTGCCCTTGGCGAGCTTCGTCATCTCCGCGACGACCTCGCCGGTTGCCTTCGGCGCCAGGACCGCGTCGTACTGGGCCGCCCGGTACTCCGACTGCGCGACGCCGTAGCGCGCCAGTCGTTCGAGCTGGGCCAGGGCAGCGGCGAAGTCCGCCTGCGCCTCGGCAGGCAGACGGCTCGCGTGCTTGTCGAACGTCTGCTTGAATTCGACCTGAAAGGCGCCGAGGGCGGCATACTTCTTGGCGGCCTCGGCCAGCTTGCCGGTACGGGCGTCGTCGAACGCCGCGCCGTAGAGGAAGTTGCCCTTTTGCACCTGGGCGGCGAAGTACATCTGGGCCGTCTGCGTGTCGGCGTCGTCCGGCAGCTTCGGCATGCGCCCCAGGGCTGCCAGCGCCCGATTGAGGAACTCCTGGCGCGTCTTCGGATCCTGCGCCTTGCGACGGCCGGCAGCAGCGGTCAGGACGAGCTGGGCCTGGCTGTAGAGATACCCGCCGTAGTTCGGCGCGATCTGTTCCAGCAGGCCGATCGCGTCCAGGTGCTTCTCCTCCAGCAAGGCGAGCACCGCCAGCTGGTAGCGCGCCACCTGGGTGACCGGCTCGTCCTGCCAGGTCTTCGCGTGGTCCACCAGGATGTAGCGGGCCAGCTCGCGAACGCGCTCGGCGTCGCCCGGCAGCTTGGAGGCGGTGGCGATGTTGGCGTAGGCCTGCAGGGCGTATCCGGCGGCCGTCGGCGAGCGCCGCGTGGACGGGTTCGCCCGGCCCAGGCTCTCGCCCATGATGGCGGCCCGGTACGGATCGCCGGCCAGCTGGTAGAGGTACGTCAGGTAGTAGCGTGCTTCGACGACCTGGGCGAACGGCGTCCTGTCGTCCACCACCTGCAGCCCGTTCTGGAACGCGGCGACCGACCGCCGGAGGTGCGCCCGGCGGTCCTCGGCCGTCTTGGCACGCTGGGCCTGGTACATCTCGAAGCGCGCGCGCAGGTAGCAGGCGTCGAAGTCCGCAAGTTCGTCGATCGGCGTCTTTTCGTTGATACGGTGGAAGCTGATGGCGAGGTTCAGCTCGGACGCTTTCTCGGTGTAGTCGTTGTCGGACGTGGCGAGCGTCGCCAGCTCCTTCTGCGCCAGGTTGTACAGAACGGCCGCCTTCGGGGCGCGCGGATCCTTGCTGATGCCCTGGGCCTCCTTCAGGTAGGCGTTGGCCAGCTCGAAGCGCACCGCGTACCCCTCCGGCGTGTTGCGGTACGCGGCGAACGTCCTGAGCCAGTCCCGGCACTCCTTCTGGATCAGTTTGAGCTTGCCGAGGTTGTCGAGCTTGGTGATGGTGATGTCGCGCGGGATGAAGGCGATCTTGAAGTACCACGCCAGGCGCTGGCCGGGGATGGCCTCGGCGACGGTTTCCGACAGGATCGCTTTGGTGTACAGATTCGCCTTCTTCGGGTCGTCGCCCTCCTGGAAGCACTTGACCAGCCAGGCGCGCGACAGGTGCAGGTTCGGATTGCGGTTGTTCTCGATCGCCTCGTCCTCGACCCTGGACAGGATCTTGCGCGCCTGCTCGACGAGTTCGGCCCGCTTGCGGTCGAACGGTCGTGCCTGGGCGCGATCGAGGAGGTTCTTGCCGATCTCGAACTGCAGCTGAATCTTGTCGAGCTTTTCCGTCACGCCGCCGAGCGCCTTTTCGAGTTCCGTCCCGGCCTGGGTGAAGTACTCCTCGGCGCGGCGCCTGAGGTCGGCGGCGGCCTTGTCGTCCTCCTGGCGGTTGGCCTGGCTGAGCAGGGCCAGGCCCTGGTTCGAGATGAGGCGGGCGATTTCGAGCCGAGCCTCCTTCGCCTGCGGGCTGGCGGCGTTCTTCTGGATGAAGGTTTCGAGTTCCTTGCGGGCGTCGGCGAACAGGGCGGACCGCTGGGCCGGTTCCTTCTGGCGGGCGAGGGCGATGCGCGTGCGGGCGGATTCGAGCGGCAGCAGGTCGGCGATCCTGGCGGGCGGCGCCTTGCGGAGCTTGTCGAGGAGTTCGAGGGCCAGATCGGCGTAGCCCTTCTCGCGCAACTTGCGGGCAAATTCGAGTTGCGTTTCCGGCGCTTCATCGGCGCGGGCGGCCGTGACGGAGCAGAGGAGGACGGCGGCCGTCACGAGGAGAGCGAGCGGTCGGTTCATGCTGCGGCTCCAGCGCTCGGAATGTCGAAAAGGGGGCGGCTCGCGGGGCGGAGGGCCGAAGGGTCATGAGGCGGCACGACAACTTGTTTCAGTATAAATCAGCCCTGGGTCCGGTCAAGGAGTCGCCGGGCATTCCGGAGCGCGGGCGGCCGCTCGCGCCGCGAATGCGATTGGCACATCCCGCGGCCCATGCCGAACCGATTTCTCCTGGCCGCCCTCCAAACTGGTGCGGTGCGCAGACAACCCCGCGGCGAACGTTTATAAAGAGAACTGACTGCAGGCCGGTCGGACGGCCGCTGCCTGGTGTGCCTCGCGCGCATCGGGGAGAGGAAAGTCCGGGCTCCACAGGGCGCGGTGGTGGGTAACGCCCACCGTCCGAGTCCCCTCCCTTTCCGGGCAACCGGGCGGCGGAGGGGACGAAGGATAGGGAAAGTGCAACAGAAAGGATACCGCCTTCGGAGGGATGAGAGATGACGGATGCCTTGCGCTTTCATCCCTCATCCCTCCGAAGGTAAGGGTGAAATGGTGGGGGGGCCTCGGCCCCTTAATGTAAGAGCCCACCAGCAGCCTGGTGACAGGCTGGCTCGGCAAACCCCACCGGGAGCAAGGCCAAATATGGGGGCAGGACTGGCCCGGTCCGTTACGACTCCCGGGTAGGCCGCTCGACCGACCGGGCAACCGGCCGGCTAGATAAATGGCCGTCGTTGCGCCTGCGGGCGCAAGCACAGAACCCGGCTTACAGGCCGGCCTGCAGTCCTTTCTTGGAACTGGCGGACCAAACGCGACGAGCCGGAAGCGTCAGCGACGGCAAGGATGATGGGACCGTCGCTTACGCTTCCGGCTCGTCGGCGCTGTCACGTTCGGTATTAATCCACCTTCTTGAAGGATTGCAAGGTGGTCGTGGTTTCGGCGATCAATTCGCCCTTCTGGCGGGTCGTCCGGACCTGCTTGACGATGCTGCCGGGGACGTTATCCGACAGCCAGAGCTTGTACTCGGTCGTCTCGCCTCCCGGCGCCTTGATGGTGCCGGAAACCGTCTTGCACTCGATCTCCTTGCCCTTGATCTTTACCGTGTCGTTGCCGAACTTGGTGCCGGTGTCGAGCAGGAATCGCTTCAGGTCCGACTTGCTCACCTTGGCCGGGTAGATGTGTCGGGTCGGGGCGGCCTGCACGTAGCCGAAATAGTCCTTCTCGGTGGCGACCGTCTCGACCGTGGCGCGCTTGTCATTCAGATCGACGAGCTTGTAGGCGATGCGCTTCTCGTCCGGGCTGGTGGACTGCGCGCCGGCCGGGCCGCCCAGTTTGGTCTGTTCGAGGTGGACGGCCGTTGCTCCCTTTTTGAACTTCGCCCAGAATTTGAAGAAGGGATTGTCCACCATCTCGTCCTTGTCGCCGGCCAGGGCCGGCGGTCCGCTCGAGGCGAGGAAGACGCCGGTCACCAGCAGGGCTAACCCGGTCACGAGCCAACGGAGGTGAAGCGACATGGCAGGTCTCCTGAAGTAGAGATGTCGAATTGGACTCGTATTATTAATACGGGCACCGACAGGAAGTCAAGTAAGAAGGTCGTCTTCCGCCCGGATTTCATGATGCCAGGGCCACCCGGGTGGTGTTTCACGGTAATTTCAAGGTCGCGTAGCTTGACGATGAGAGAAATCTACCTATAAATGCAGTGAAATTGGTTGCAGCAGTTCGATCGGGGGACGGAAAAGTAGTGCGAGCGCCGCCCGGAATTCCTTCGACAATCCGTTCTCGTTCGCGTGGCCTTTCTCACTATCCAGTTCCTTACACCACGGCAGGTCCAGTATGAGCAACTTCGACCGTCGGCAGTTCCTCAAGGGACTTCTCGGCACCCTGGCCTCGGCGGCCGGCACCGTCGTACTCGCCAGCACAGCCCACGCGCAGCAGCCCCCCGCGTCCGAAACTCCCCCCGACGACCTCAGCGAGCGCGCCGACAGGCTCGCCGGGGATGCCGCTTGCGCCCCGGAGCCGACGGCCGCCGAGTTCCTCAACCACTTCCGCAACGGCGGCCCCGGCTGGCATAACGGCTGGCGCAACGGCGGTTGGTCGAACACCGGCTTCCGCAACGGCCCCGGCTGGCATAACGGCGGCTTCCGCAACGGCGGCTTCAATAACAGCCCCTGGGGCAATGGCGGCGGCTTCGGCAACGGCGGCTTCCGCAACGGCGGCTTCCGCAACGGCAACACCTGGTTGAACTGGTAGCGCCGCACGCTGCGCAGCTTCACTTCGCCAACGCCGGGGGATCCATGCGCGCACACCCTCAGGTCGAGTTGCTGGATGCCCCCGGCCCGCTGGAGCTGCTGGTCCTGCAGCCGACCCCGTTCTGCAACATCAACTGTTCCTACTGCTACCTGCCCGACCGCCAGTCCACGCGGCGCATGTCAGCGGACACGCTGGAGCAGACCTTTCGCTGGGTCTTCAACAGCGGCCTCGCTCGCGAGCCGTTCGTCCTGCTCTGGCACGCCGGCGAACCGCTCGTGCTACCCGTCTCCTTCTACGAGACGGCCGACGAGTTGCTGCGCAAGCACAATGTCGCTCGCGTCCCGGTGCTGTACTCGTTCCAGACCAACGCCACGCTGATCGACAAGGACTGGTGCGCGTTCCTCCGGCGCCCGGACGTCCACCTCGGCGTGAGCGTGGACGGCCCGGATTTCCTCCACGACCGCCATCGCCGCACGCGCCAGGGACGCGGTACGCTCGACCGCGCCCTCCGCGGGATCCAGTTGTTGCACGAACACGGCATCGGCTTCCAGGTCATCACCGTGCTGACCGCCGACGCCCTCGACCACCCCGATGAGCTGTTCGACTTCTACCGGGAGAACGGCATCGTCTCGGTCGGTTTCAACGTCGAGGAGATCGAGGGTCCCAATATCACTTCTTCATTGCAGCGCGCGGGGACGCCGCAGCGTTTCCGCCGCTTCCTGACACGGTTCCTGACCCTGGCCCGCGCGTGCGACCCGCCGCTGTCGGTCCGCGAATTCGATACGTCGGCCGGCGCACTGCTGCAAGCATGCCGCTACGGGCCAGGCGCGCGGACCCAGGAGAACAAGCCGTGGGCCATCGTGAACGTGAGCTGCGAGGGAGACTTCAGCACCTATTCGCCCGAACTGCTCGGTATGTCCAGCCCCACGCACGGCTCGTTCGCGCTGGGGAACGTGGCCTCGACCAGTCGGGAGTCGGTGGCCGCGTCGCCGCGCTTTCGCGGCCTGGAAGCCGAGATCGGCCGCGGGGTCGAGATGTGCCAGCAGGGCTGCACCTACTTCCCCTTCTGCGGGGGCGGGCCGCCCGCCAACAAGTTCTTCGAGAACGGCACCTTCGCCTCGACGGAAACCCTGTTCTGCCGGCTGCACAAGCAGATCAGCATCGACGTCACCCTGGGGTTGCTGGAGCGCGAGGCGAAGACAGCCGTCGCGGCACCCCAGCCGGAGCAAGCCCCCGCATGACCCTTCAGGCCGGATGTCGGTTCGCCATCGCGCCGCACTTCCACCTGCCGGGCGACTGGACCCAGCGGCTCTCGGTTGGCCGCGGCGTGGCCGAGGAGGCCGGCGGTGTATTCGTCCCCCGGAGTGACTGGCGGCCGCCCACGCCCGATGAACTGGCCCTCCTGGCACGGAGCGGGGACGAGCCTGAGGGAGAGTTGCAGAACTGCATCTGCCTGTTCCGGCTCCCGGAACACCTCGGGGCGGACTGGTGGGATCTGCTCGGTCGCGCCGCGGGGAACCTCGGACACGGCCCGCTGCCCGACTTCGACACGTTCGTCAGCCGCGCCGGAGAGTTCCTGGCCTTCAAGGGCCTGCCGATCCCGGCGGGCGCTCGTTGCGACGCGATCGTGACTGACCCGGCCCAGAGGTTGGTACGCTGGGACCGGGAGCCGAACCGCCCCAGCGGGTTGCATCCCAGCCTGGAGCCGTCGGCCCCGTGGCCCGGGGCGGAGGCCCCTCACGGACCGCGGGTATGGGGCGCGATCAATCTGGAGGACGAATCAACCGCCGTCGTGTTCATCAACCTGCCCTGGGAGCGGCTAGGGCTGGAGTTGTCGCACCGCTTCCCGGACCAGTCCCCGCCCACGACCGTTGGCGAACTGGCCGGGCGCTTTCTACGCTGCTGTCCGGACTACCCTCCGGTACGGCTGACCCTCGGGCCGGGAGAGGGCTGCCGCCTCCCGCAGGGCGGCCTGATCCTGGTGGGTTCCCTGGAGGGCAAGCAGGCGCCTGACCTGCTGCTGTTGATCTCCCAGCAGACTCCGCCCGGCTCGCGGAGCCTCTCGATCACAGCAGTGGGCTGAGCAGCCGGGCCAGGTTCTCGGCCAGCTTGCTGCCGAAGGACCGCTGCCGCCATCCCTCCAGGGTCAGCAAACGGCAATTCGCGTAGTAACGCTCCTGCTCCGCGGCGAGCCGGGCCGACACGTCGGGATCGTAGATCATCAACATCACCTCGGCGTTCAGCACGAACGAGCGGATGTCCAGGTTGCTCGTGCCGATCACCGCCACCGCGTCATCGACGCTCATGTGCTTGGCGTGCAGGAAGTTTTTCCGGTAGAGGTGGATCCGTACTCCGGCCTCGAGCAGTTCGTCGTAATAGGACTTCTGAGCCAGTGACACCAGCCACTGGTCCTCCTTCTCGGACACCACCAGGTGAACCTCGATCCCACGCAGCGCTGCGGTACGCATCGCCTGGAGCAAGGGCTCGTCGGGGATGAAGTAGGGCGTCGTGAGCACGACGCGCCGGCGCGCCCCGTGGACCAGGGTGACGATAAGCAGCTGGTTGTTCTGGGTGGAGAACGCCGGACCGCTCGGCAGTGCCTGGGCCGGGACGGACCCGGTGAGTTCCGGGTCCGGGAACTCATGCGCGCTGTTAAGGCGCTCCTCCGTCTCCAGGAACCAGTCAGAGACGAAGATGTACTGCAGGTCGAGCACGACCGGGCCGGTGACGCGGACCATCAGCTCCTCGTAGGTGATGCCTTCCTTGAACTGCGCGCCCACCAGGTTCTGCGAGCCTGTGTAGCCGATCTTGCCGTCAATGACGACGATCTTGCGGTGGTTGCGCAGGTCCAACCGCGCCTTCCTCCAGGGCACGAGGCGCAGCGGCAGCATCCCGTGGACCGCCACGCCCAGTGACGCGAGCTTGGGGGCGAGCGTGCGCAGGGCCGAGCGCGAGCCGATTGCATCGGCGAGCACGCGGCAGCGCACGCCCCGCGCGGCCGCACGGCCGAGAGCGTCGATGACGGGCGCGGTCGTGCTGTCGTCCGCGAAGATGTAAAAGAGCAGATGGACGTGGTGCGCGGCGCGGTCGATGTCGGCGACGAGGCGAGCGATCGTGCCTTCGTAGTCCGTCAGTAACTCCACGGCGTTGCCGCCCAGGATCGGCAGTCCGCCGAGGTTCTCCGCGAGCGTGACCGCCTGATCGAGGGCCGGGCCGACCTGTGGGTGGAAGACGTGCGGGTGGTTGGTGAGCCGGGCGAGGACGTCGGCCAGGACGCCGGGCAACTTCGCGAGCCGCTCGCGCTGCCAGCGCGGCAGCCGTGCCCGACCGATCAGCAGGTAGACGATCAGGCCGATGAGCGGCTCGAAGAAGATGAGCAGCAGCCAGCCCTTGGCCGCTGCCGGTGTGCGGCGGAAAGGGACAACGACCGGCATCGCCAGCCGGATCACCCATTCGCCAATGAAGAAGACCCAGGCCCAGAGTGCCAGGTCAGTCCAGGCCATGCGACGAATTCCCCAGTGAGTGACTCGCGCGGGCGCTGCCGGTTCGCCGTACCGCCATCTCCTACCGCGGCGGCATTCGGATGACGAACTCCACCGGGTCGCTTTCGGCTTTCCCCGCGGGCAGAAGTGCCCGGAAGTTCTCCAGGTCACGCCAGCGCAGCGGGCCGGTCGCGCCGTGCGGGATGAAGACCACCTCGTCCTTCGAGTTGCGCACCTGCACCTCCACGAAGCTCTGGAAGAATGGCGCCCGGGTGTGATCGAAGGCCGCCGACAGAATGTACCCCGAGAACGGCCAGCCGCCAGCGTGCTTGACCCACAGCCACAGCGGCATCTTCCAGAACGGCGTCTGCGCGTCGAGCTTGCTGATGACCGCGTCCTTGCGCGGGAAATAGGTCCAGGCCTTGGGGTCCGCCGGCGCGTCGGCCTGCTGCGGCCAGTCGAACGGCAGGCCGACCACCATGTAGGCGCCGCCACCGCCGTTGACAAAGTGGTACATCGTCTTCGCTTTCGCGCCGACCTTGTACGGCTCCTGGTAGGTCTCGAAATAATGCATGTCACCCGCCATGACGACATCGACCTGGTGCTGCTTGAGCAGGCGGTGCAGCTCGGTGAACGACTTGGTCTCGCCCGCCTCCAGGGGCTGGGGGATCGGCGGCGGCGACTCGCCCTTGTACTGCTCCGGGTCGGCCTGGTAGCGGCCCCCCATGAACAGCGGGTGGCCGAGCAGCACCATGATGAACTTCCCCCGCGCCCGCTCCAGGGCGGCCTTGAACCAGGCGACCTGCGCGGAATCCAGGGTCTTGAGCACGCCGGTGTCGGCCGCGATGAGCGCGAAGCGGTCGGTCTGCACTTCAAAGACCGGGCCGCGCTGCAAGCCCGTGCGGACGCCGAACTCCTTGCGCAGCCGGGCCGCTTCCTGGATGTAGCCCTCGATGCGCCCCTCGGTCGTGGTACTCAGGCGATAGTCGGTATTCAGCCGGCTGATCATGCAGGTCCGGGCGGCGTCCTCTTCCAGGAAGTTGGCTGCGAACCCCTCCAGCGCGTCGTACCAGTCGTGATTACCGGGGATCGCGTAGACCGGCTTGGTGAAGCCCATGTAGGGCAGGTAGAAGTGAGCCTCATAGTCGCGCATGGCGCCGTCGGGGTAGATCACGTCCGACGAGATCACCATGAACTTGACGTCCGGCCGCTTGCCCAGCTCGAGGACTCCGGCACGAAGGGAATGCTGCGCGGCGCTACCGTCTCCGGTGTCGCCCAGCACGAGGAAGCTGAAGTCTTCACGACCCTTGACCCCCGGAGGCTCAACGAGGAAAAGACGCTCGTCGGGGACGCCGTGGCCGTGGTAATGGTCCCGCACCGCCACGATCATGTTCTCGCGCCAGGTGTCGGTGCGCGCCCGCGCCCAGCGCTGCCAGACGGCGCTGGCCCAGGTCTCCGTGTTGAAGAAGTAATTCAAGCCCCAGATCGGAGCGACGGCGACGAGGATCGCGACGAGCGGCAAGCCCGTGTGCAGCCCCCAGCGCAGCGCGCCGCGCGACGAGTGGCGCATCTGCCGCAAACGCCGCGCGAAGCGCATCCGGCTTGTGAGCCAGCCCTGGAAGAACCTCCCCAGCAGGCCGGACGACTGGCCCGCGTCGCTCTGCTGGCCCGCGTCGCTCCGCGCCAACGCGCGCTTCCACCCGAGTCGCTCCAGCGGTCGCGTCAGCTTGCGCCACGCCAGCCGCACCGGCAGGATGAGGCAGAACGCCAGAAACAGCGCGATGGCCACGTCGCCCGCGACCGCGACCAGCGGATCGATCATGCCGGCCGGGGTCCAGTAGACCCGCATCCGCCCGAAGTGGATCGCGAAGAACACCAGGACGAATATCCAGCACCAGTAGGCGTCGATGGGGCGCCGGGTCTCCTCCTTCTCTTTCATGGCGGCGTTGAGGGTGGCGAAGGCCGGGTGCGGCGGCAGTCGCAGATGCGAATCGGGGTGCTCCTCCGGGCCGAGGTCGGCCGCGCCGGCGGGGGGCTCGCGCCTCAGGAGCATCGACCAGCCGGACATCAGGATGCGGACGCCGACCACGAACCCCACCACTACCCACCCCGAGACGGGCCATCTCGTCACCAGCACCAGACCCAGGGCGATCTTTATCGCTGCGGTGGCCAGCAACCACACCCACGCCTTTCCGCCCAGGGCGGCTCGCAACGAGGCGACCCCTCTGCCGAGGCCGTCGAGCAGCAGCATCCCCGCGACCAGCACCGTCACGGCCTTCAGGACCAGCTCCGGCGTGCTCAGCAGCAGAAAGCCCGTCAGGATCGACAGCTCGCCGCTGAGGTAGGTGGCGCGCAGGTTGGTATCATCGCCGACCTGGAACGTCTCCAGCATCTCCAGGGCGCCGCACACGATGAGGAGAATACCGCCCACGAAGAGCGTCAGCTCCGCGGCGAAGAACTGGGCCGCGATGGCCAGGGATCCCAGAAAGAGCAGCAGCAGCCCGCGGACGCGGCGCCCGCTCCAACGCCGGCCGCCATCGAGGACCGCAGGATTGATCTCGGCCTGGCTGGTCATCAACATCTCCGGATAGCGCGGCGTCTTCGCCTGCCGCCGCGGCCGCATGCACCGCGGAACGACAGGGAGCCGCTTTGGGTTACGGTCATTTGGGGGGGGCTGCCTCGGCCGGTGGCTCGTGGATTCGGAAGAAGGTCGCGTACATCACCGGCGTGACGATGAGTGTGAGCACGCAGGCGAACGACAGGCCGAACATGATGCACACCGCCATCGCCCCGAAGAACGGATCGACCACCAGCGGGATCATGCCCAGGACCGTCGTGAACACGACCATGAAGACCGGCCGGGACTTGCTCACGCCCCCGTCCAGGATCGCCTGGTAGGGCGTCTGGCCCTTGTCGATCGCGGTGAAGATCTTGCTCAGCACGACGATCTGCATCTTGATCAGCTCGCCGCCCAGCGCGATGACGCCAAGCAGCGCCATGAACCCGAACGGCACGCCGGTGAGCAGCAGGCCAGCGGTCACGCCGATGATCGCCAGCGGCATCACCAGCCAGATCAGGGTCGTGATGCGCAGCGAGTTGAACAGACACACGACGATGAACACCATCAGCGCCAGCACATAGGGCAGGGGCTGCGCCAGCGCGGCGCGGGCCTCGCGCGAGTCCTCGTACTCGCCGCCCCACTCCAGGGTGTAGCCGGCCGGCAGCTCGATTGCCTCGACCTGCGCCCGCACCCGGTTAAAGAGTTGGCTGGGCAGGCCGGTCCGCGGGTCGGCGTGGACGGTGAGGGTCGGGAAACGGTCGCGGCGATGCACGATCGGGTCTTCCCAGACAAGCTGGGCGCCGCTCGTAACCTGGCTCAGGGGGATCATGCGTCCGGCGACCGGGCTCCAGATCTGCAAGCTGTGGATGGCGCTGACGTCCTCGCGCTCGGTCAGGGGCGGGCGGGCGACAATGGGCAGAAGCCGGGTCTCCTGGGGATAGACACCCGCGCCGGCCTCGCCCGGCTCGCGGTAGAAACCGACCACGCGGCCCTCGAAGCCGGTCTGAAGGGCCTGGGCCACCTCGACGCGCGAGATGCCGTTGCGCCGCGCCTGGAATGGCAGCAGGTCGGGGCGGATGACCATCTCACGCTCGCGCCAGTCGCTGCGCACGCACACGGCGCCGCCGTCGTTGAGCACCTTCCGCGCCTGGTCGGCGAGCTGACGCAGCTTCGCTGGCTCCGGCCCGCGGAACCGCGCCTGGATGCGCCCGCCGCCACCCGGTCCCAGAAGGAACTTCTTGGCGACCGCGTTGGCGCTGGGGTGGTTCTCGTCCAGATACTTCTGTACCTGCGGGAGCAGCGCGTCGATCTTCGTCCAGTCATCGACGTCGATGAGGAACTGGACGAAGCCGGGGTTCTCCATCTCCGGCGAGTACACGAGCAGGAAGCGCAGGCCGCCGCTGCCGATGAACGACGTGACGTGGGTGACGCCGGGCTGCTTCTGGATGTGGCCCTGAATGGCGCCGGCGAAGGCCTCCGTCGCGCGGATGTGCGTGCCCGCCGGCAGGAAGACATCCACCATGAACTGCGGCCGGGTCGCCGGCGGGAAAAAGCTCTGGTTGGCCCTCGTGAAGCCGTACAGCGCGGCGGCGAAGAGCACGACCGACGCGGTCAGGACGGCCCAGCGGTGGCGCAGCGCCAGCACCAGCATCCGGCGATACCACCGGAACATGAAGCTGCCGTAAGGGTCTTTCGCTTCGGTGCCCCCGCCCGCGGCCGGCTTGAACATCAGGTAGCTCAGCAGCGGCGTCACCGTGACCGACGAGATCCAGCTCAGGCTCAGAGCGATCAGAATGACCCAGAACAGCGAGTTGCAGTACTCGCCCGTGCTGTCCTCCGACAGGCCGATGGCGGCGAAGGCGATCACGCCGATCGCCGTCGCCCCGAACAGCGGCCATTGATTCTGCGCGACCACGTCGCGGACCACCTCGAGCTTGTCCTGGCCCGACTCGATGCCAACCTTGGTGCCCTCGATGACGATGATGGCGTTGTCCGTGAGCATGCACAGGGCGATGATGAGTGCGCCCAGCGAGATGCGCTCCATCAGGATGTCACCCTTCATGTACATCACGAGGAACGTGGCAATGATCGTCATGAACAGCACCATGCCGATGATGATGCCGGTCTTGCGGCCCATCGCCAGCAGCAGTACCACGAAGACGATGGTGACCGCCTTGCCCAGGTTGAAGATGAACTCGCTGGTGGCGGCCGAAACCGCCTCGGGCTGGAAGTTGATCTCGCCGATCTCCATCCCGACCGGCTGGTAGCGCTTCAGGTCCGCGAACTTGCGTCGCACCCCCTCACCCATCGTCACCACGTTGCCGCCCTGCACCGTGGAGATACCGATGCCGATGGCCGGTTTGCCGTCAAAGCGGAGCAGGCGCCGCGGCGGATCCTGGTCGCCGCGCTCCAGCGTCGCCACGTCCCGCAGCAGCAGCTGCCGGCCCGTTTTGTCCGAGCCGATCGCCATCTCGAGCATCTCGGCGGCGGAGCGGAACTCCCCCTTCGGGTCGAGCGGAAGGTGCTCGGCGCCGACGCGGACACGGCCACCGTCAGCGGCGACGTTCTTGGCCTGGAGCTTGGCGTAGATCTGCTCCTCGTTGATGCCCAGCTGCGCCAGGCGCTGTCGTGAGATTTCGAGATAAACGACCTCCTGCTGCGCTCCGAACAGCTCAACCGCCTTGACGTTGGGCACTTGCAGCAGCTCGCGGCGCAGAAACTCGGCGTAGCGGCGGATTTCCGGGAACGAGTACCCCTCGCCGGTGACCGCCAGGAAGATGCCGTAAACGTCGCCGAAGTCATCGATCACCATCGACTGGCCGCGGACCGAGGGCGGCAGGTGGGGCTGGACGTCCGCGATCTTGCGCCGCAGCTCGTCCCAGACCTGGGGGATGCGGTGGCGGTTGTAGCGGTCCTTGATCGTGGCTGTCACCACCGACAGGCCGCGCGTGGACTGCGACTCGACGCGCTCGAGCTGGCCCAGCCGCTGGCAGGCACTCTCGATGGGGTTGGTGACTTCCTGCGCCACCTCCGCGGCGCTGGCCCCTGGGTAGGGGGTGATGATCAGCGCGTCCTTGATCGTGAATTCCGGATCCTCGAGTCGGCCCATGTTCTGGTAGGCCACGAGGCCGCCCACGACGACGAAGGCCATCGCCACGAACACGACGCGACTGTTGCGGATGGACAGCACGCCGGGGTTCATAACTGGCCGCCCCCCAGGGCGTCGCCCAGGTCACGGACCTTCATGCCCTCGCGCAGGAACGTCACGCCCGCGACCGCGATGCGATCGCCTGGGTCCAACCCTTCGGTGATCTCGATCCGGTCGCCCGACGCCTCACCGAGTTTGACGGGCCGACGCCGGGCGGTGTCGTCCGCGCCGATCACCCACACGATCTGTCCTCCCTGGCTCTCCTTGAAGACGGCCGTGCTCGGCACCAGGATGCGGTCGCCCAGGACGCGAGCCCGACGGTACGTCAGCGTGACCGTGGCAGACATGCCGGGGAGGATTTTCACCTCGGTGGGTGACTGCATCGTGACCCGGACGCGGAAGGTCTGCGTGACCGGGTCGGCCTTCTGGGCCACCTCGCGGATCTGCACCGGGAACTGGATTCCTGGCGCCGCGGTGAACTCGGCGACGATCCGCTCGACGTCGGCGGCGCGGAGGTCGGCGGCCATGATGGCCTCCGGCACGTCCACCGCGACGTCGATCTCCTCGACGTCCTGGAACTGCACGATGGGCTGCTTGGCCTTGACGGTCTGGTTCGCCTTCACGAATCGCTGGGCGATGACGCCGTCGTAGGGGGCGCGCAGCGTGGCGTCGTCGAGGTGGAGCTTGGCCTCGACGACCTGCGCCTCCAGCCCGCGCACGGCGGCCTCCTTGGCCTGGACGTCTTCCTCACGCGCCACCAAGCCCTGCTCGAGTGTTCTCTCGGCGGCCTCGTGGTCCTCGCGGGCCTTGCGATAGGCAGCGAGGTGACGGTCGTAGTCGGCGCGGGCGATGGCATTCCCCCGCAGGAGCTGCGCGGCGCGGTCGTAGTCCGAACGGGACTTGACCAGCTGGGCCAGGGCGGCACGCACCTGCGTCTCCAGCCGCGCCCGTTCCTCGGGCCGCGCCCCGGCACGGAGCGCTTGCAGGTTGGCGCGCGCCTTGTCGAGCTGGCTTTTGACCACCTTGAGCCGGATCTCGAAGTCCTCCTGACGCAGGCGGGCGACCAGGTCGCCTTTCTTGATCTTCTGCCCTTCCTTGACAGGGAAATCGACGAGCAGGCCGGAAACCTGAAACGCCAGCTCGACCTTCTTCGGAGCCTCGGCCTTGCCGGGGAAGGTGCGGATGTGAGGCTCGCCCCCGGCGGAAACCACGACGGTCTTGACGGGTCGGACCGGGTCGGGGGCGTCGGGTGGCTGCGACGAGCAGCCGGCGGCGAGGGAGGCGAGTACCAGGGCGAGGGGTGTGGTCCGGGAGCGCGTGCCGGGGCCGCCGAGCAGGTCCGTCATGGTTGCTTCTCCTCGTACACTCATTCCAGCTGGGGGAACCTGAGTGCCAGCGCGCGAAGCCCGACTTACCAGTAGCGGACCTGGTAAGCCCGCGCTGGAATACGAAAGGGCGAAGAAGACAGAATCATTGTAGAATCGTGCCGCGCGCTGGCAAGCTGAGCCGTGGCGCCGGCGCCGCGGCCTGAGTGGCGGTCCGGGTGATGGTGTCCGGTTTGGCTTTCCCCCTCTCCCCTGGTGGGAGAGGGGGGCAGGGGGGTGCGAGGGAAAGCAGAGCCCTGCTTCCGGACCGCGTCTGAGTGGCGGCGGGGAGTTCTGGGAGGAGTGGGTGCCTTGCAGCGGTGGCCCGGCGTCATTTCGGCGGAACGGCCTCAGTGTCCTCGACCGCGCGCAGAACGAGTTTGAACCCGAAGTCCCTGCGTGGAACCGCCCGGAACGGCCTGAGAGCGTCCGACCAGAAGCCGTCGAGTTGCGGGGCCGGGTCGAAGTCCGCGACCGCCGCCTGACGGTGAAACAACCCCTTGCCCTGCGTCACGCCGATGCGGAACGCTGCGCTGAGGCGGTACGATCCCACGGCAGCCGGACTTTCAACGGGGCCTTCGCGGTAGTTGACCGCCAACTCCTGTCCGCAGGCCACCGTGGACGGCTTCACGCTCACTGACAGCAGCGCTGTCTCTGCGAGCGACAGGCAGGCCGTGGCCGGCCCCTGCTCGGCGGTGCCGCAGGGTCCGCACTTGCGCGGGTCGGTCACTTGCAACGTGCCGACCACGCGGCCGACCATGCCGACGCGCGGCGGGCGCAAGCCCTTGCGCGTCGGAATAATGTCCAGATCCTGCTCCAGACTGAAGGCGATGCCAGCGGACGAACCATGACAGTCGGAGCCGGCGACCGCGGCGCCGCTCATTGTGACGACGATGGTGTGCGGTTCGGGCTGTTCGACGATCACCGACCCGCCGCCGGTCTGGGCCTCGCGGGTCCGCGTCGGCACGACCTCGGCGTGGCGCGAGCGGAGGACGATCTGGTACGCCGGACCCGTAGGCGGCGCGGGTTGCTGGCCGATCGCGTAGAACGCTGCCGGGCCGAGCAGTGCAACGACCCCGGCCAGAAGCAAGGAACGACGAAGACGCATGGTCCTGCACCTCGTAGGGCGGGTAGGCGGGCTACGGCCAGCCCGCGCCCGACGCCAATTCTCTTCGACCAGCTTTCCCCTCCGATTTCCGACATTCTCGCGTATCGTCACTCCAGTTGATTCCGGCACCTGCGGGCAACCGCCAAAACTCGCGGAACCGGAAACCTCTTCCAGTGCGGGACGCGACATTGCCGATAAATGGGGTTGTGGCGGCTCACCTCTGCAATGCGCAACCGCCGCGCGGGCACATTGCGCTATTTGGCCAGCCGTTCCCTGTGGAGATTGCCATGCGAGTGCGGTTCTGGGCCAGCTCGACGAGGCCTTGCTTGCTGCTGGCGGCTCTCGCTCTGACGTGGTTCGGCGCCAATCCGGCTGCGGCACAACCCCTGCAGCTACCGCGGATCGCACAGCCTTCCATCCCGGCCGAACCGCCCAGCGTGTCGCAGGTATTCCCCGAAGGGGGCTTCCCGGAAACCAGGCCGGCTCCCGAAGGGGGCATTCCGCTGGCCGAGAAGCCGGACCAGGGAGCGCTGTACCCGGCCCGGCTGTTACCCCCGGCGGACTATGCCCCACCAGGGCGTTACCCGCGCGAGCCGCAGGAGGGGCCGGGGGACTATTACCGCCCGATCTCGGAGCCGTTGCCGCCCTACTTCTATCGGCCCAGTTTCTACGAGCGGCCGGTGGTCAGCCCGCGGTCGGTACTCATGTACGCCCCGCCGGGCTACGAGGCCCGTGACCAGCAGGTCACGCCCGGTGTACCGGAGTTCAGCCCGGTCCCCGTCCCGGTCCCCGTCACTGCGGAGGAGCGCAACAAGTTCGTCACGCGCGGCATCTTCCCCGGCTCGTTCCTGGCGCCGGGAACGAATACCTCCTTCCGGCTGCGCGGCTTCGTCCGCCTCCAGACGCTCTACGACCTCGACCCGGTCGGCGTGCCGGACGCTTTCGTCACGAGTTCGATCCCCGTCCCCCAGAGCCGGGGGCAGAACTTCACCTTCTCCTCGCGCATGAGCCGCATCGCCTTCGAGACCTGGACGCCCACCTCGTTCCAGGAGTGGACCGTCCACACCTTCGTGGAGGGCGACTTCTTCAACGGCCCTGGCCAGGCCGCTGGCGGCGGCGGCAACCCATTCCGTCTGCGACACGCCTTCATCGACTACGGCTACTTCCGGGTCGGCCAGCAGAACACGGTGTTCATGGATGGCAGCGCCTGGCCGAGCCTCGTCGATTTCCAGGGGCCGGCCGGCTGGGCCAACCAGCGCCGCCCCGGCGCTCGCGTGACGCTCCCGGTGACCGACATGATCTTCTGGGCCGGCGGCATCGAGCAGCCGTTCGCCGACATCGCCACCAACGGCCTGGGCCAGAATGTCCAGGACGTGCCCGACTTCGCTACCCACCTGCGCTACGAAACCGACTACGGCCACCTCCAGGTCGCCGGCCTGCTGCGGTCGATCGGCTACCGGCCGACCGGCGGCGGCGTGACGCGCCGCGCCGGCTACGGACTGAGCCTGAGTACGACCTTCCACCCCTGGGCGATCTTGCTGGGCGGCAATCCGACGCGCAAGGACAACCCCACCGGGTTGGAGCGCTGCCGCATCGTCGGACAGTTTACCTGCGGCCGGGGCATCGCCCGCTACCTCAACGACTCGGTCGGCCTGGGGCTGGACGGGCAGGCGGACCCGTTGACCGGCAGTTTCGACGTGCTGTATACCGCAGGCTGGGTCATCAGCTACGAGCACTGGTTCAATGAGCAGTGGCTCACCCAGCTAACGTATTCGGGTGTGAACAGCGGCAGCCACGGCGCCCAGCCGGGGAGCACCTATTCCGGGGCCAGGTATCTGGCCGCAAGCCTGTGGTGGAACCCGATCCCGCGGCTGTCGCTGGGCGTCGAGTGTCTCTGGGGCGAACGCGAGAACCTTAACGGCGACCGCGGCCGAGCCGAGCGCGTCAACGCCCTTGCCCAGTATAACTTTTGAGAGTAGAGCGGCGCGGCAACATTCTGGGCGTTTTCAGAAAAGCCACTGGTCCGCGGCGCCGACGCGGCTATAAGTAGTAGCGATGGCTAACTCCATCGCCGAGAGGCTCAGGAGTCGCGCCGGTTACTCCCTGTACATATGTTTCCAGCCTTGTCAGGGCAAAGGGCCGCCCGTCCGCGCCATTGGGCATCGTAGTGCGCTTGCTCCATCCGCCGATCAGCCGTCATGACGACCGCACTCGCAATCGTACTGGCCCTGCTTGCCGCTGCCGTTGTCATGTTCGCGATCAACAAGCCGCGCATGGACGCGGTGGCGCTCATCATGTTGACCGCGCTGCCCTTCGTTCACCTGGACAGGCGGGAACCCGACGGCACGATAGCGCGGGCGCCTGTCATCACTGTGAGCGAGGCGCTGGCCGGCTTCAGCGACGCTAACATCGTCCTCATCGCCGCGCTCTTCGTCATGGGCGATGGCCTGGTGCGTACCGGCGTGGCCCGCCAGCTAGGCGACTGGCTTATCGCCCGGGCAGGCAGCAGCGAAACCCTTCTCCTTGTCCTGTTGATGCTGGTCGTATGCGGGCTCGGCTCGATGATGAGTTCCACGGCCGTTACCGCCATTTTCATCCCGGTAGCGTTGCGCATCGCCCAGACCACGGGCGTCTCGCCAGGCCGGCTAATGATGCCGCTCAGTTTCGCGGCACTCATCAGCGGGATGATGACGCTGGTTGCCACCGCACCGAACCTGGTGGTCAACAGCGAGTTGGTCCGCAGCGGGGCCACCGGATTTCACTTCTTCAGCTTCACGCCGTTCGGCGTGCCGATCCTGATCCTCGGCATTGGCTACATGGTCTTCGCGCGCCGCTGGCTGGCCGACAGGAACGACGAGGGCGCCAGGACTCGCGGCCGCCCGACTTTGGCCGATTGGGTCGAGGAATACAAGCTCGCTGGCCGCGAGCACCGCGTCGGCGTTACCGGCGCCTCGCCTCTGGTTGGCAAGACCCTCGAAGAGGTGCGGCTGCGCGACACCTCCGGGGCAAGCGTCGTCGCCATTGAGCGCGACCGCAAACTCATCCAGCCAACCGCGAGGGCCAGGTTCCGCGCCGGAGACATCCTGCTCGTCGATCTGTTCGCGCCGGACGCCGACGCCGCGGCGCTGCGGCAACAGTACGCCCTGGAGGCAATGCCGCTCTCGGGCGCCTACTTTACCGATCGATCGCAGGAAATCGGCATGGCGGAGATCATCCTGCCCGCGACTTCCGAACTGCTGGGCAAGACGGTGGCCGCGGCCAGGTTCCGCGACCGTTACGGCCTGACCGTGATCGGCCTGCGCCACGGCACCGCCGCCCAGGAGCGCGGGCTGCAAACCCGGGAACTCCACCTTGGCGATACGCTGCTCCTCATCGGCCCCTGGAAGGCCATCGAGGAGTTACGGTCCGCCGGCAGGGATCTGGTCATCATCAACCTGCCCGCCGAGCTGGAGGAGGTGTTGCCGGTCGCGGGCAAGGCGCCGCACGCGCTGTTCTGCCTGGCGCTGGTGATCGGGCTGATGGTCAGCGGGCTGGTTCCGAACGTGCAGGCGGCGTTGATTGGCTGCCTGCTCATGGGCGCACTGGGCTGCGTCACCCTCAATAGCGCGTATCGTTCGATCGACTGGAAGACCATCGTCCTGATCGTCGGCATGCTGCCGTTCTCCATCGCCCTCCAGCGGACTGGTGGGGTCGATCTGATGGCCGACGCCTTGATGTCCGCGGTCGGCGGGGCAGGGACGTATGTGGTGCTCGGGAGCCTGTTCGCGATCACGGCCGCGCTGGGGCTGTTCATCTCGAACACCGCCACGGCCGTGCTAATGGCCCCGGTGGCGCTGGCGATCGCGAAGGATCTGTACGCCTCGCCCTACCCCTTCGCCATGATCGTGGCCCTGGCCGCGTCCACGGCGTTCATGACGCCGGTGTCGTCGCCGGTCAATACGCTGGTGGTGACACCGGGCAACTACACCTTCGGCGACTTCGTGAAGGTTGGCGTGCCCTTCAGCTTCGTCGTCATGATCGTATGCGTTCTCATGGTCCCCCTGTTGCTACCGCTCTAATGCAGGATCAAGGGGGGGCCAAGGGAATTGGGAAAGCCCACAGGGCGCATCCCGTGGGCCAGGTTGCCGGGGGTTGGCCCACGGGGCGTCACCCGTGGGCTTTCTCTTCGGGCTGTAATACCGAGTAGGCCCCGCGAGCCGAGCGGGGTCTACCAGGAAAGGACTGCGCCATGAGCAGCACCACGATCCCCCTGGACGCGAAGTCCGCCGAGGACCACCTGATGCGGTTCCTCGCGGTCGAGGGTGTCACCGGCCAGGAGGCCGCCATCGCCGCGGCCGTCGCCGACGAGTTGAAGAAGGTCGGCGTGCCCGCATCGGCCATCCGCTTCGACAACGTCCACAAGAAGATCCCCCTGCCGACGCAGACCGGCAACCTGTTCGCCGAGTTGCCCGGCACCCGGCCCGGCCCGCGCCTGCTGTTCTCCACGCACCTCGACACCGTGCCGCTGTGCGCCGGCGCCAAACCGAAGCGCGAGGGCGACAAGATCATCAACGAGGCCAACTCCGCCCTGGGCGGCGACAACCGCACCGGCTGTGCGGTGCTGGTGTCGCTCGCCGAGACGCTCCTCAAACACAAGCTGCCGCACCCGCCCATCACGTTGCTGTTCACCGTCCGCGAGGAGAGCGGCTTGCACGGTGCCCGCGAGCTGGACCCCAGGGATCTCGGCGGTGCGGTGATGTGCTTTAACGTGGACGGCCAGGTGCCCGCGACGTTGATCACCGGCGCCGTGGGCCAGGAGAACTGGGAGGTCGAGATCAGGGGCAAGGCGTCGCATGCGGGGGTCGCACCGGAGAAGGGCATCTCGGCGATGCTCGTCGCCTCCATCGCGCTGACCGAGGCGCACCGTGGCGGCTGGTTCGGCAAGGTCGTCAAGCCCGACGGCCACGGCACGAGCAACCCGGGAATCTTCGGCGGCAAGGAGGGCAAGACGGCGGCCGGCGACGCCACCAACGTCGTCACCGATTACGTCTACATCAAGGGCGAGGCCCGCAGCCCCGAGGCCGCCTTCGCCGCGGCCATCACCGAGGCGTACCGCGAGGTGTTCGCCAGGGCACAGGCAGAGGTCAAGGACGCCAGCGGAGAGACCGCGCAGGTGAAATTCACGCACCAGCCCGCGTACCCGCCCTTCAAGGTGCCCGACGACGCTCCGGCGGTCAAGCACGCCAGGAAGGCGGCGGAGAAGCTTGGCCTGGCATGCCGTATCGTGTTCTCCAACGGCGGCCTCGACGCCAACTGGCTCGACAAGCACGGCGTGCCGACGGTGACCATCGGTGCGGGGCAGTACGAGATCCATACGATCAAGGAGTACGTGAACCTGCCGGAGTTCCTCGACGGCTGCCGCCTGGCAGTGGCTCTGGCGACTCTGGAGGGCTGAAAAGGGGGCTCTCGCTCCGCGATGGGCTACCTTGTATTCTCTGGAGCGGCCCCCGGCGGGGTAGGATACTGACCCGGAGCGCTGGCGCTCGGGGCTAGTGGCGGACCACTAACGTGGGTCGATCGCAGACAGGGACGTCCCCCCCTCGGGCCGACCACCGTTCTGTTTGGAGGGCTATAGCTGTGGGTCCACGGATGAAAATGGCCGGTGTTGTCCTTTGTATCTCGGTGCTGGTGTTCTTCTCGGCCTGGCCGATCTGGAAGTGGATCGAGAACAGGCCGGTCAGCGACGCGGTCTACACCAGGACGAAGGCCGCGGTGGACAGGAACCCGCGGCTGCAGCCCGCCTGGGACATCGCGCTGCACGATAGCGTGCTGACTCGCCAGGAGGCGAACATCATCCTCCAGGGCGCCGGTGAGAAGATAGGGGCGGATGAGTGAGCCCCCCGGCGTCCCTGGTTGCCTGCCGGGTCCGGGTTACCAGATCAGCGGGACGAGGAAAACCGCCACCACGAAGAACCACAGGAGAATGGGCAGGCCGAGCTTCCAGTAGTCGCCGAAGCGGTAGCCGCCCGGCCCCATCACGATCAGGTTGACGGGCGTGGCGACGGGCGTGAGGAACGAGGCGGCGAAGGCCACGTTGACGCTCATCAGCACCTCGCGCACCGGCACGCCCAGGGTCGTGGCCGCGGTTACGGCGATCGGGATGACGATGAGCGCCGTCGCGGTGTTGCTGATGAGCTGCCCGAGGATGGACGACAGCACGAACAGCCCGGCGAGCAGCGCCGTCGGTCCGGCGTCGCGGACGAGATCGACCAGGTGGTCCGCCAGGAACTTCGCCGCGCCGGTGTCGCGCATCGCGGTCGAAAGCGGGGTCATGGCGCCGATCAGGATGACCGTCGTCCAGTTGATCGAGCGATACGCCTGCTCGACCGTGAGTACGCGCAGCAGGACGACGGCGCAGGCGGCGAGCACCCCCGCGACTACCGGCGGCAGTGCGCCCGTCGCCAGCAGAGCCACCAGCGCCAGCAGAACCACGACGGCCTGTATCGAGCCAGACCCCATCGGCACGGCCTGGCGCCGCACCAACTCCGGCGAATCGACGACGAGCACGTCGGGGTCATCGAGGTGCCTGTCGAGCGCTGCCCACGTTCCCTGGAGCAGCAAGGTGTCGCCGGCGGCCAGGGCGGTCTCTTCCAGGCCCCGGTCCAGCCCGCCGCGCTGCACGGTCAGGATGATGAGATCGCCGCTGGGGGTGACCATGCCGGGGAACACCTTCTGGCCGATCAGGGCGGACCGCGGCGGGATCACGACCTCGGCGAGGCCCGACGTGCGGCTGAACAGCGTGGCGCCGCCCTCCATCTCCTCCGATCGGAAGGCGAGGCCCTTGTCGGCGGCCAGCCGGCCAGCCGTTTCAGCGTCGCCGCGCACGATGAGCAGGTCGCCCTCGGCAAGGGTGGGCCGCCCCAGCGGGCCGCCTGCGGCGCCGTCCTGGAGGCTCACCAGGGACAGGCCCGGGTAGCCCCCCAGATCAACCACGTCACGCGGTGCCCCCACCAGCGGCGAGCCGGTCCGTACCCGAAGCAGGAACAGCCCGTCGGCCAGGCGGTAGTGCTCGATGAGGGTCCGGGCGTGCCGGCTGAGGTCCGCGGGGATGGTCGGCCCGCTCCGCTCGGGCAGCAGGCGCTTGCCGAAGAGCACGACGATGGTGATGGTCCCCGCCAGCGCAGGGATGCCGGCGAGGGCAAACTCGAAGTAGCCGAATGGTGCCGCGCCGGCGTCCTTGGCGGCCTCGGACACGATCACGTTGACGGGCGTGCCCGTCAACGCCAGCAGCGAGCCGGCGCTGGCCGCGAAGGCGAGGGGCATAAGTAGCTGCGACGGCGCGTGGCCCAGGCGGACTGCCAGCACCACGACCACGGGCATCAGGGCGGGGACCGACCCATTGATGTTGATGAGCGCCGCGAGCAGCGCCACCGCCAGCATGATGAGGACGAGCAACCGCACGCGGCTATGGCCCGCGTAGGTGACAAGGAATTGTCCGGCCCACGCCGTCACCCCGGTAGCCTCGAGGCTGGCACTGACGACGAACAGCGCCGCGATGAAGATCACCGTGGGGTCGCCGAAGCCAGCGAAGGCGGCGCGCAGGTCGAGGATGCCGGTGAGGTAGAGCGCCAGCGCCGTGCCGAGGGCGACGATCACCACCGGCAGGCGGTCCCAGATGAAAAGGACCACGACCACGGCGACGATGCTGAAAATGATGGCAATGGAACTCAAGGTATCTGTCTCTCGTCGTGGGGGGCCGATGGCACCGTGGGGAAACCTATTTACGCTTCGGGCCGGGAGACGAACAGATCCATCCCCAGCCGCTGCGACAGGAACCGGGCGACGAGTTGCCCCTTGACGCTATTACCGGCCCTATCAAGTGGCGGCGCGAACGTCCCCAGCCCCCCCTTGCCCGGCGAGACGGTGACGATGCCGCCGCCGATACCGCTCTTGCCGGGCAGGCCGATGTCGTAGAGCCAGTCGCCCGAGGTCTCGTACAGCCCGGCGGTCGCCATCACCGCCAGCGCGTAGTGACAGACGGAAGGATCCACCACGCGCTGCCGCGTGATCGGGTTGATGCCGCCGTCGGCCAGGGTCGCGCCCATGACCGCCAGATCCCTGGCGCTGACGTTCAGCGAACATTGCCTGGTGTACAGGTCGGTTGCCTCGGCCGGGTCCATGTAGATCCGCCCGAAACTTTGGAGCAGACGGGCAATGCTCTGGTTGCGGGAGTTGGTCTCCGACGCCGAGGCGTAGACCTCGTCGTTAAGGGGCAGGGTGCGGCCGGCAAACCGCGCCAGACCCTCGTGGATGAACTTCCATTTGGCGTCAAGGTCGGCGCCGGGCACCAGGCTGGTCGTGGCGATGGCCCCGGCGTTGACCATCGGGTTCGTCTTGCCGTCGGCGTTGGCCTCGACGGCCGCGAGGGAGTTGAACGGCAGGCCGGTGGCGTTCACCCCGACCTTCTCGCGCACCGCCTGCGGGCCGAGTACCTCGCACACCAGGGCGAAGATGAACGGCTTGGAGACGCTCATGATCGTAAATGGGTGGTCCGCGTCCCCGGCCGCGTAAACGGCGCCGCTGCTGGCCGCCACGCAGACGCCGAAGAGGCCGGCGGGCACCCGGGCCAGCGCCGGGTAGACCTGCGAGTTCCGTCCTTCGGCGTTCGAGTTGTATCGCCCGTGCGCCTCGGCCACCAGGGTCTGGATCGCGTCGGGAGGTGGCAGGCGGCCAGTCGATACGAAGGCCGCTCCGACCGCATCGTCGAGCTGAGGCTGTGTGCTCATCGAGTGCTCCCGTGGCGATGCCGACGTATCCGCAAGCGGGGTGTGCAGCGCCAGGCCCCGCCTGTTTAGGCAAGCGGCGCGTCTTCTTCTCCCCTCTCCCTCGACTGCAGGGGAGAGGGGAGAAGAAGACGCGCCGCTTATCCTGGAGCTACCGGACCAAACGCCGTAGCAAGCATTCTGTCCGAGTCCGAAGCGTCAGCGCGCGTCGAGCCTTCTCCCGCGCTTGGCGCGAGCGGACCAAAGGTGAGCGGCGTGGCCGTTTGGTCCGCTCGCCTTAGCGGCCCTTGACCACTTCCAGTTCCTGAAGCATCGTGTGAATGAGCCTCAGCTTGCTGTCGATACCGAGGACGTTCGGCATATCGAACTGCTGGGCGTTGGCGCCGGAGGTATGCACGGTCAGATCGCCGGACCCGAACCCGAGCGACCAGTGACGGAACAGGGCGTCGCGGTGCTTCTTGACTACCATGCCGCGGGTGTCGTACACCTTCTCTCCGAGGCCGAGCGCATTGCGCACGCGGAGTTGGCCACGGGTGAAGATCATGTACGTCAGCCGATCGTACACCAAGAAGGTGAGCAGCCAGATGACGAAGAGGAAGCAAGAGATCAGCAGGTAGCCGGAGGCAGTAATGTGGATGTCGATACCCTGAATCGACCGCAGAATGAAATCCCACCATCCCAGGAGGGCGAATACGACGGTGAGGGCAATGAGGATAACAATCAGGAGGATCGAGTAGACCCCGCGGAGCGGGATGTGCGTGATGATCACACAGCAGCACAGCGTCAACGTCCAGAAGATGCCCAGGTTATTGCTCGCCGCCATGCGGAGCCGGGGTTGGCCGTATTCGTCGGTATCGAAGGCGGCCGGAAGCGATGCCCCCTCGGGGAAGATCAGCACGTTCTGCGGTCGGTCGGAACCCTCGACCCGCACCCCTTGCTTGGCCACGGTCCCCGGCGGCAGGAACGCGATCGGCTCACCTTGCCAGTACGTCAGCGCCGCCATCACGAACCCGACCGCCCAGAGCGGCCACCAGTAGAAGAACGGCGTGTGGCTGACGATGATCACCTTCTGCGGGCGCTCCCGCGAAGTCTGGCTGTCGGGGACCGCGCTTGACATGGACAAACCTCCTGCCTCGGTAGACTGTTCTTCGTATGTGCCAGGAAGCTGTTTCCAAACGCTGCAGGAGGGGGCTCCGGCCCCCGATTTTTCAGGCAAGCTCGGGGGGGGTGGAGCCCCCTCCTGCGGCGTTTGGAAACGGTCGCTAAACGTGCCGGCCCGGGTCGATCAACGATGCACGGCATGCCGGCCGGCGCTCCAATCCCATCCCCAGTAGCCGCGCTGAGCAAGATCTGGGTGATGTGCCAGTCCGCAGCCGCGAGGCGAACCGTGTGGTGCGGCCTGACCGATAGTGGCTGTTGGGGGCTTTTTCAGAACAGAACCCAGGACCAGACATCCACGGTGCAGAGATCTCGGAGCGAGTGTAACCTACGGCCAAACCTGGGGCCTGGCAAGGGTGGCCGGCGCCGGGCGGACGGCTAGAAAGACTCGGTCGCGGCGCCGACTCCCGCAACCGCCGCGCGGGGGCGCCGGGCTCTGTTCCGAGCGGAGGACACCATGCGACGATTGCTACGGGCCGCGGCTCTCCTCGCCGTCTGCGCCGCGGGGTGGGCTGTCTCCACCCGTGCTGGCGGTCAGGCGGCCAGCGGCGAACTGCCGGTGCTGTTCCAGGACGATTTCGAGAAGGGCGCCGGCGCCTGGGAACCGACCGACGCGAAGGCGTGGAAGGTCGCCGACGGCGGCAAGGAACGCGGCAAGGTCTTCAACCAGTTCCGCCAGAGCGCCTACAAGCCGCCGCACCGCAGCCCACTCAACATCGCGTTGGTCAAGGGCGTCACGGTCGGCGATTTCGTCCTGGAGGCGCTCGTTCAGAGCACCGGCAAGGACGGAGCGCATCGCGACGTGTGTCTGTTCTTCGGCTACCAGGATCCGGCCCACTTCTACTACGTCCACCTCGGCAAGAAGACCGACGATCACGCCAACCAGATCTTCATCGTCAACGGCGCCGCCCGCAAGAAGATCTCGACGCAGACGACGCCCGGCACGCCCTGGAACGACCAGTGGCACCGGGTGAAGGTGGTGCGCACGGCGGGCGACGGGAAGATTGCGATCTACTTCGACGACATGAAAACGCCGGCCATGATCGCGACCGACCGGACGTTCACCTGGGGGCGCGTCGGGCTCGGGTCGTTCGACGACTCCGGCAACTGGGACGACGTCCACCTGCGTGGGGTGCGCGTCGAGAGGAAGAAAGGTTGAGCGTCCCCGTCCGAACGGTTGCGGGGTGGTGTGCCGCATCACCGCCCCACAACCTGCTCAGCTCACCCAAACTCATTCGAGATCACTTATGCGATGGCTCCTCGCACTGGCCGCACTGATCGTCCTTGCCGCGCCTGCCAAGGCTCCGCCGGTGCCGCCGGAATCGCCCTTCGCGAAGGGCGAGGCGATTGAACTCGACCGCGTCATTCCGGCCAACGAGCGCGGCATTCTGTGCCTGACGCTCGCTGACCGCGGGCGCGTCTACGGCGGCACCATCGGCCGCGCCGCTCACCTGTTCGTCTACGACCCGGCCGCGGGCACGGCGCAAAGCCTGGCGCGCCTCGACGGAGGCGTCGGCTTTGCCCACGCGCTGGTGCGCCTGCCCGACGGCTCGCTGATCGGCGGCACGCAGGCTGACCCGACCGGCATCGCGGTCCGCACCGACCTCAAGGCGGTCGGCCGGCTCTACCGCTTCACCGTCGCCGACGGCAAGCCGGCGAAGGTCGAGGATCTCGGCGTGCCGGTTCCGGGGCAGGGCATCTACACCCTCGCTTACGACGAGCCATCGCACACCATCGTCGGCAATACCTGGCCCGATGGCCACTTCTTCACCTGCGACCTGAAGGCCCGCACGTTCAAGGATCACGGCGCCATCGCCGGCTACCGCACCTTCGAGGAGCCGCGCCACGCCGCCGACCTGAACCGCGGCACGAAGGAGCAGGTCAGCTACCCGCGCCAGGTGTCGCGCGCCATCGTGGTCGATCCGGGCACGGGCGCCTACACCGCCGGCGCCAGGGGCGTGCTGTATCGCTACGACTTCCAGGCGAAACGGTTGGAGAAACTTGCCCTCAGCCTGCCCGCCTCCGCCGGGCGCGAGCCGTGGACCAGTCTCGACGCTGCCGTCCTGCACCAGCGCAGGGGCGAGGACGGCGATTACTCGTCCATCGTCGGCGGCACCTCCGAGGGCCACCTCTTCGAGCTGCGCATCCACGGCAAGGACAACCTGGCGCTCCGTCCGCGCGGCCGCCCGCATGCGCAGGGGACGATTCAGGGGTTGGTGTGGCGCCGCGGCGCCAAGGGGGGCGGTGGTGGCGGGGGAGGGGGCGGCAAAGGGTTCGGGAAGGGTGGGAAGGGGCATGAGTTCGTTGGCGTCGTCGGTGAGCGCGAGGGCATGCCGCGCGGCTTCACGTCCGCGCACGGCGGCGCAACCTCGGCCCTCGTCCCGCACGGCATCCCCCACGCGGACGGCCAGCCGAGCATGGTCGGCTTCGGGGCGATGGTCTGCGACGAGCACGGCACCATCTACGCGGGCGAGCACGACCGCATCGGCCGCCTGGTCCGGTACTCCTCCGAGCCCGCCGCGAAGCCCGCGCGCAAGGCGGTCCCTGTCAAACCAACGCTCGACGAGGGCAGCGACCCCGACGCTCCGCGGACACTGATGTGCTTTGTCGTCTTCGCGCCGGAGGGGACGACGACGGACGGCTCCGGCTACACCGCCATCAACGTCGGCCGCGACGGCAAGGTTTATGTCGGCGCGACGCGCTACGGCGGTTATGCATGGCTGCTGCGCTTCGATCCGCGCACCCGCAAGCACTTCATGGAGAAGGTGGTGAATCTGCGGCAGCTGACCGGCGAGATGCTGGCCGGCATCAGCACGCAGGGGAAGATCCACGGGCTGATCGTCATCGGGCCGGACGGCCGCATCTGGTTCGTCAGCAAGCAGGCGCACGAGATCTTCGAGACGCGGCCCGAGTACGCGGAGGACCGCCGGGGCTACCCCGGCGGCCACCTGTGCTACTACGACGCGAAGACGGGCTTCAGCCGCAGCATGGGCATCCTCAAGCAGCACGAGGGCTTGATGGGCGGGGTGATGGACGCGCAGCGCAACCGCCTCTACTACCGGACCGAACCGAAGAACCTGTTTCTGACCTACGACGTCGCGACCGGCAAGGTCGAGGAGCGCGGGCACGTCGGCGCGGCGTGCCGCTACATGGCGATCGGCAAGGACGGGGCGGTCTACACCACCGGCCGTGGCGACTACCTGTGCCGGTACGACCCGCAGACCGGGTACGTCGAGGATCTGAAGGTGCGCGTCGAGGGTCCAGGGCACTACAGCGCCCCTTACGTCATCCGCATGGGGCCGAACGGCAAGCTGTACGGCGCCGGCATCGCCCACCCGTGGGTCATGGAGTTCGACGTCGCCAACTGCAAGAAGGGACCGTTCCCCGAGGTAACGGTGCGCAACGTGGCGCCGGCCGCGCCGCGCGGCATGCCGGCGCAGGATATCCACGCGGGCGTGTTCGGCAAGGACGGCAAGTTCTACTACTCGCTCGCGACGAAGGGGCCGCTGGAAAAGGGCGGCAAGGCCCAGCCGCACCTGCGCCTGATGCGCTTCGATCCGGCGGCGCGGAAGACCGAGACGGTCGGCGTGCCGGACCTGTCGAAGCTGGACGAGAGCAAGGTGCGCCACGCCTACACGCGCAACGACCGTTACAAGATGGACTACATTCAGGGCATGGCGGTTGGGGAGGACGGGTCGCTGTACGTGATGGACATCTACCCGCAGCTGAACGTGGTGTGTTTCCCGAAGCTGACGGCGCCGAAATAGCCGGGGCCGCCTGCTCAGACCGATTCGATGACGTAGCAGTGACGCTGGCCGAGGAGACAGCCGACGTTTCCGGGACGATCAATGATGACAGCCAGTCAAACTGATCGGGATGCGGTGAATCGACCGGGTGCGATAAACCTCACGGCGCAGGCATATAGGGGTTCCCAGGCGAGATCGCTACGGCCGGCAGCGCGTTGGCCGAAACCGGCACGTCACGCAAGGTGAACGGCACGTCGAGCGACACGACCACCGGCCCGCTGCACACCAACCGCGCTGGTTCCGGTGCGCCCGGGGTAAGCGGGCAGCGCACAACGAACTCCAGCAGCAATCCGCCGTTCGGATTCGGGATCAGTGCTCGTTTCGTCGTCCGCGCCAGGACGTTCCCCTTCGCGTCGAGCAGCGCCATCTCCGCCAGCGGCGACCGGTCGGTGCCGCGTACCCAGAGGACGCCCTTGCGATTGCGGACGACCTGGAACCCCGCCGCGCCCTGCCCTCCCTGGGGCTGTACCCGGACGCAGACCTCGACGGCGCCAGCGTCGCGCGTCACGCGCAGCACCGTCGCGAACCGCCCCGAGTCGTCGCGCACCGTCGTGCCCTGCGACTGCAACACGTCGTCCACCACGAGGAGTTTGCGCGTCGTCGGCAGGCGCACGGTCACAATGCCCTCGACCTCCTTCAACCGCGCCGACGGCAGCTTACCCGGGCTCAACCGGACTGGAAGGGTGGCGAACCCCGAGACGGGCGCCGTCGGCTGGCCGGAGACGCCATCCCAGAGGGCGACACGGCCTGGGGTGTTCAGGGTGGGATCGGGCGGGCCGACGACCTCGGCGGCTACCTGCCGCAGCATCTGACCGCGGTCGTCCACGGCGCGGGTGATGCGCACCGCCGCCGCACCGCTCCACAGTCGGCGCGGCTCGGGACGCACCTCGACCACGAAACCCGTTTCATCCGCTGCTGGTTCTCCGCGCGCCCCACCAGGCCACGATGGCGGCAGCACGACGTCCAGCCGCAGCAGGCCGGCGCGGAACGTCGGCAGCGGCCGGCCCGGTTTGTCGGACAGGCGGACCGGCGCCCCCGCGGCGTCGCCGGTCAGCACCTCAGCCTCGTCGGGGTAGGGGAAGCGGCTCGGTCCGGCGATCCCTGCCGGCTGCAGGGCAAGGTTCGCCGCCAGGCAGAGGCGGTCGAGCGCTTCCCAGAAGGTCATCTCGCCGGTGTCGAGGGTGACGCGGGTTGCCGGGCTCTTGATCGGCTCGGAGAACGCGACGTCCTCGGGGGCGAGTCCCGCCTGGGCTGTCAGAGCACGAATCGCCTCTTGCATCGTCGCACCCTTCAGGTTCAGGCGGACGCGCTTACCGGCGAGCAGGCGGGCGGCCTCCACATGACGCTCGATGAGCGGGATGAGCTGCTCGGCCCGGCGGCGCACCTCCGACTCGGAGCCGCGAGCGGCCTGGCGCAGGGCCGGCAGGGCCGCCTCACCGAGTGCTTGCAGTTGTCGCGCCGCCGCCTCGCGCTCGGCGTAGCGGGCGCTCCCCAGACGCTGGACGAGTCGCGCCGGAGCGGTTTCCCCACCTTCCGCAGGCGCCCGCATTGAAACCAGCGCCAGGACGCAGGCCAGGCCGAGAGAAACGCCTCGCATGTCTCGTTCCCCGTGGTCCGAACTGATGGCCCCGCCACGGCTACCCGTGTGCGGGGCTCCTGAATTGGACGCGGCGAAGGCCGGAAGTGTTCCGCGAGATGACGGGAGAGGAAGTTCTCCCGTTACTTCTTGTCGCGCTGCAGGGTGATCACCGCCGTTTTCGACCCGGGTTCGCTCTTGAACGCTGTCGGCCGCTTCTGGCCCGGCGCGCCGGCGCAGATCTTCAGCGTGCCCCCCTCGAAGGCGTAGAT
>JAANMX010000278.1_pt1 | contig 69584 bp, 57 predicted proteins | sample 7279681 | NCBI WGS metagenome assembly JAANMX01 (sample SAMN14094542, study PRJNA606508) | bioreactor metagenome | isolation source: A lab-scale SPAN reactor treating ammonium-rich wastewater day 351 | place: Ireland: Galway | collected 2018-01-01
GCATAACAATGCGATGAACCGGCCGAATCGAGGGGTTCCCGGAATGAAGGAGCGGCGCGCCAGTGGAGAGCCCGTGCTGGCTGAGGTGGGCGCGCCGGTCATCTTGGGTCTCGATGTCGCCGGTTATCGCAGTGTTATCCGCCCTTGGGGGAGCGCGTGTCCTGGGCGTTAGGCCGAATCGGCCCACAGAGTCCTGCCTTGCTGGACGAGTTCCTCCTTGCCTTGGGGAAGGCGCTCTACCTGGCAGCGGGCTTCGAGGCCAAGTGTCGGTGGGTTCTCCAGATCGCGACCATCGCGAGGCACTACGAATTTACCGGTGACTACGAGGCGGCATTCGATCTTGCGCGCAAGCTGGAGGCCCGCCTGTTGGGCCGGGCTATCCCAGAACTGGCCCAGTTCCCAGAGTTCGACGATGAAGCCATTCGCACCCTCGACCGAGCGCGCCAGGCGCGAAACGCAATCGCTCACACGATCCCGTCGATGCCTCCTCTCTATGCCGTGTCGGTGCAGGTTCTCGAGGAACAGAGCCAGCGACTTCAGGCTGAGGTCGAAGTCATCTTGAGTCTCGGTGTCGCAGGTTATTGCAGTGTTCGCCGGACACTGCGACGAGGACAGGTGAGCCGGTGCTCAAGCTGACCAAGCGCCTACCGGGCTGTACCTATCGCGCCTTTCAGATCTCGTCGGATCTCTTGGTGTTTCGTAGCACGCCACGCGAGGGCATCGAGCGCGTGCGCCTCGACGGTACGCTACGATGGCGGCTGGATGGTCAGTACGGAGATCCCACCCTCTGCGGCACCGACCTCCTGGTGCCGAAGGCCGCGGGACGCAGGTGGTCGGTGCTCGTACTCGACCCACGCTCGGGGCAAGCACTCGAGGAGTACAAAGCCGCCGAGGTGCGCGGCGCTCTCGGGCGCGGACGCTTCATCCTGCGCAGTGCCAGATCCTGTCGCGTACTGAAGAGCGGAGCTGTCCTCTGGGAATGGAAGACCACCAGCGACCGACTGTCTGGAAGTGAATGGGCATACACGAACGGGTGTGCTGTAACTCGGTCGAACACGCAAGCGCGCCGGCGAGGTTCAGACCCAGGCGAGCGTGAAGCGGCGGAGGCGTGCGCGTTCGTCCGCCAGGCTGGCGGGGCCGGGTCGCCGCAGGTGAAGTGCAGTCGAAGAGCCGAATGAGACCGCTCCCGTGAGGAAGCACCACGACTTCTCGAAGGCGCGTGCGAACCCGTACCTGCGGCGACTGAAGCGTGCGGGGACGAGGCGCCCGGAAGCGTCGGTGGTTCCCGTGCGGTACGTCGCGCTCTCCGAGGTCAGGGCTCACCTGAGCCGCTGGCTGGTGCGCGCGGCGTCCGAACGGGTCGTCATCACCCGGCGCGGCCGGCCGGCCGGGATGCTGATCGGCTTCGGCACCGACGAAGAAGGGCTGCAGCGGGGTGAAGCGGACCCAAGGCAGGCGTCAGCGCGCGAGCGCGACCTCCGGCCGGAGTACGACTTCGGTCGACTGAAGGGCGCGGTGCGCGGGAAGCACGCCCGCAAGCTCCGGGCCCGTCCGAAGTAGCGCTCCCGCCGCACGACTGTCTGGCGAATTGGAAACCCGGCCTCCTCTCGAGTTGGATGCGGCGACGAACGCCCGCGCCCGCGTCAGCCACGAAATGAAGCGGCCCTGACGGCCGACATTGTTACCGGCTCGACGCGGGGCGGTCCGACCTGGTTGCCGCCGGGTCAGATGGCGACGAACTCGCGCTGCTGCCTGGACACGGCCCACGCGATGCGTGCGATCTTGTTGGCGAGCGCGCAGGTGGCGTGGTTGAAGTGGGTGCGCGCGGCCAGGTCGAGGGCCCAGGTGCGGAGCCGATCCCGCTGTCTCGCGCGGCGTGCGGCGCCGAGCACGGCGCGCGCGCCGTGGATCAGCAGGTGGCGGACGTAGGCGTCGCCTCGCTTGGAGATGCGGCCGAGGCGCCTCCGGCTTCCGGACGAGCGCTCGCGCGGAGTCAGGCCCAGGTAGCTGGCGAAGTGGCGGGCGCTGCGAAAGCGGCCGGGATCGCCGACGAAGGCGAACAGCGCCGTCGAGCACAGCAGCCCGATGCCGGGGATCGTGATCCAGAGCCGGACGCCCGGGGTCTGCGCGGCGATCGCCTCGAGCTGTCGGCCGGCCTCGGCGATCCGCCGCTCGAGGTCGAGGACCTCGTCGCACGCGGAGGCGAGCATCGCGCGGACGGGGGCCGCCAGCGCGACCTCGTCGTCGGCGATCCTGGAGCGGACCTGGGGGACGACCCGTTCGGCCCCAGGCGGAATGAACAGCCCGTGCTCGCGGAGCAGGCCACGGACGGTGTTGAGCCGGGCGGTGCGGGCTTCGAGCCAGGTCGAACGCAGGCGGTGCACGACGCCGACGGCCTGCTGGGCGACGGTCTTGACCGGGACCTCCCGGATGTCCTGGTTGCGGAAGGCCTCGAGCAGCGCCTTGGCGTCGGCCTTGTCGGTCTTGTTGCCGCGCCGGTAGGGCCGGACCAGCCCCGGCGGCAGCAACTTCACCCGGTGCCCGATCTGGGTCAGCCGGCGCGCCCAGTGGTGGGCGGAGCCGCAGGCCTCCATGACCACCGTCGCTGCCGGCTGCTCCATGAAGAAGCCGACGAGGCGCTCGCGTTTCAGCCGGTGGCTGGCGTCGACGCTCCCGGCCTGGCGGGACACGGCCACTTCGAACACGTCCTTGGCGAGGTCGACGGCCAGCAGCGTGTGCTCCACCTGGGCCTCCTCCCGGTTCGCGGCCACGGATGTGGCGCTCGGGATGCAGAACGCCATCTCCGGACCGCAAGTTCCATCGCCGGATCGGCGATGGCGCGCCGGGGCACGGCACGCTGGCGACCGGCGCGTCTAGAATCACCCCCGGATCGACGGACACGGACGACCGGGAGGCGACATGGCACGGGGCGATCGCGCGGATCTCGTCGCGCAGTGGGCGTTCGACACGCGGCCGTTGCTGCTGCGGTTCCACCTGTGGCTCGAGGACGTCGACGTCGAGTGGGTCGGCGACGGCAGCGACGACCACTACGACCACTTCTCGTTCCTGCCCGGCGGCATCCGCCGCTGCGTGGCGATGACGGCTGGCATCACCGCTCTCGGCACCCGGCTGTTCGCGCCGTTCGGCAAGGGCCAGGGCGCGGACAAGCAGACGCTCAACCAGGTCAAGAAGGACGCCGACGCGATCTCGGCCTACGTGATGAGCGAGGGGCTGTGGCACTTCACGCGCCAGCTCCCCGAGAACCACGCGTTGATGGTCTGCCTCGGCGAAGGCCTGATGCCGAAGGCGGGCGAGACGCCGGAGATGGGCGCCAACCCGCTGTTGGGATTCGGCCGCATCTACGCCCGGCCCGAGGTCGCGCGCTTCGTCGACAACCGCATCCACCGCCTGCTGAACGATCCCGAGTACGGCTGGTCGGGCTTCTACCGCAAGATGCGCGAGCGCGGCATCACGCTGTGGGGCGCGGCGATCGACACCCTCGAGAACACCTCGCGCTTCGCCAAGGGAGAGGAGTACGGGCCGTGCACCATCCTGCACGTGTTCGACCAGCCGCTGCACGTGTCGCGTCCCTACGAGGCGTACATGGGCACGCTGGCCGTGCCGCGCGCGGTGACCGACACGGCGCTCGAGCACGCGATCCACGTCGACCTGTTGAGCCCGCGGCAGAAGCTGGTGGAGGCGATCGAGCTGACGGTGCCCGGCATCCGGCGCGAGCACATCCACGTCTGGACGCTGGGCGGCAGGAGCCGGGAAAAGCGACTGGGCGGGCTGTGGGCCGAGTGGAAGGCGCTCGGCGTGCACCTCGTCGAAGACGGCTGGCTGACCCCGGCGGGGATGCCGGCGTTCACCGAGTCCGGCACCTACGCGCCGACCTGCCTCGTCGGCACCTGGAAGGACGAGGCGGGCGCGCCGCACCTCTTCCTGTGCGACGGCTACGCGGCGACGGCCGAGGCGATGCAGGCGGCGACGCTCGGCGAGGCGATGGACGTCGACGTCTCGATGTCGCTCTACACCGCGCACTTCGAGCTGCCGATGGCGCAGGAGCAGAAGCTGGCGCGGCTCGATCCCGAGGCGCCCGACTTCGCCGCGCGGCTCGCGGAGCTGTTCGGGAGCCCGCAGTCGGACGAGCGGGTGGCCGACTACCGGGCCTGCCTGCGCGAGATGGTCGACGCCCACATGCCGGTCGAGGCTCGCGTCGTGCGCGCCGCCGACCTGTTTCCCGAGAAGAAGTGGCGGGTGCTGGCGGCCAACGGCTTCATGGGCACCGACCCGTACACCGGCGCGCCGGGCGTCGAGGTGCTGGGAGACGGGCGCTACCGGGTGACCGTGCAGCTCACGACCCAGGGCGCCAGCCAGCGGATCGCCTTCGTGTTCCGCTTCCTGGAGCCGTTCGAGCACACGCGGCTGATCTTCAGCCCGCTGCTCGAGCGCTTCGTGATGGGCGAGGACTGGCGGCGGCGCGCGGTCAAGGTCTCGGACTCCGGCCGCATCCGCAACGAGCTGCAGACGCTCTGCTCGCAGGCGCTGGAGTACGAGAACAACACGATCCGCGTCCACTTCGACCGCATCGACGACCTGGTGATCCCGCCCGAGCGCAAGAAGGTGATCCTTGAGGTGCTCGAGTGGTACAAGGCGAACCACCCCGTGTGGTTCAGCTGGCTCGAGGTCCGGTAGCCCGCGCGTCGTCCCCGACGGCGTGGTGGTCGAGCCAGGCGGGCTCCTGCTCGGGGGCGTAGAGTGCCAGCAGCAGCCGGGCCCGCCGCGTGCCCGGGTTCGTGGCCCGGTGCGGGAGCTGCGAATCGAACAGCAGGCTGTCCCCGACGCGGACCCGATGGCGGCGGCCCGCGATCTCGTAGTTGCAGGTGCCCTCGAGCCCCACGACGAGTTCCTGCCCGGGGTGGGACAGGGGCTCGGCTCCGCTGGCCCTCCGCGGCTCGAGCGTCAGCACGAGCCCGCGCAGCCGCTGGCTCGGCAGGCCCGAGGCGAGCCGCTCGAGGCGCCCCCCGGAGAGCGCCAGCGCGGGGCGTTCGCCGGCGGCGAGGTGCACGACCGGGGCGGGCAGGCCGGGCTCCGCGAGCAGCGCCGCGAGCGGCACGCCGAGCGCGTCGGCGAGCGCGCGCAGGGTGCCGAGGCCGGCCGAGGTGCGGCCGGTCTCGACCTGGTGGACCGTCGTCAGGGCGAGGTCGCTGCGCTCCGCGAGATCGCGCAGGCTCCAGCCGCGCTGGCGGCGCAGCGCCTCGAGCTGCCTGCCGACCCGGCGCTCCACGGTGCCTTTCATGGCGGCAGCATATACCAGCTGACACATACGTGAGCGTAGGTTCGTATTGTCTGACTGATACAGCGCTTTCCGGCTTCGCGGCGCCGCGCGGGCCCGCCCGTCCCGGCTCCGTTCAGTTCCCCTTCGCGTGCTCCTTCCACAGCGGGGCCGTGAGGGCGTCGAGCTCGCTGCCGAAGCGCTCCAGTCCCTCGTGGTACTCGGGATCGGCCAGCGCCGCCGCAGCGTCGGCGTCGTTGGGGGCGGGTGCGTGCTCGCGCAGCAGCTTCAGCATCAGCGCGTGACGGTCGCGCATGGGGCACGGCGCCAGCCAGTTGGACGAGCCGTCGTGCGGCTCGCCGGGCTCTCGGTAGCCGGCCTCCCGCTGCCACGCGCGGATCGCCGCGAAGAAGGGGTGCTGCCAGGCGTCCTCCAGCGTGCCGCCGCGCGCGAACAGCTCGTTGACGTTGACCGGCGCGTAGGGCACGAACACGCACGGGCTCAGGTTGCCGTTCCAGTCGACGTGGAAGTAGCCGCCGGGGCGGCCCGCGGCGATGCAGCCGTTGGTCACGCTGGCGCCGTTCCAGAAGTCGGCCACGAACAGGTGGCGGTCGTGGATCAGGTGCTGCACGCGTCGCCACAGCGCCACCCGCTGCTGCGGCGTGGTCATCAGGTCGAGCGTGAAGGCGCGCCCGATCGGCATGTAGTGGAAGATCCACGCGTAGGCGACGCCGAGCTGCCCGAAGAACAGCTCGACGACCTCGTCGGACAGCACGCGGTCCGCGTTGTGGCGCGTCGCGGTCAGCGACAGGCCGAACAGCACGCCCTCGCCGCGCAGCCGCTCCATCGCCGCCAGCACCTGGTCGAACACGCCGGCCCCGCGCCGGGCGTCGGTCTCCTCGCGCAGGCCCTCGACCGAGAAGCCGGGGCTGAGGTTGCCGAGCCGGGCCAGGCGCCGCGTCGTCGCGGCGTCGACCAGCGTGCCGTTGGTGTAGAGGATGAAGAAGCACTCGGGATGGGCCTCGGCCAGCTCGAGCACGCCGCGGCCGGCCTCGCGCCAGGCGAACGGCTCGCCGCCGCTGATCACGAAGAAGCGGGTGCCCCACAGGTCGCGGGCCTGGCTGACGACGCGGTCGACGGTGTGCCACGACAGGCGCTCCGGGTGGTCCGCGGAGTTGGCGTAGCAGCCGGTGCAGCGCAGGTTGCAGGCGCGGCCAGGGCTGATCACGAGGAAGTCGGGCGGGCCCACGCCGAAGCGCTCGCGATGGCCGAGCTTGGCCGCGGGGTCGCCGCGGCGGACGAACTGGTCGTGGAACAGCACCTTGAGCAGGCCGCGGCGGGCGCTGCGGCCGAGGCGGTGCTCGGCGAGGCCGCGCTCGGCAACCGAGAGCAAGGCGAGCCCGAGCGCCTGCTTGTCGCGGGCCACTCCGGGCTCGTCCCGCGGGTTGACGGGACGGGCGCACAAGCGGCGCGCGAGGTGGTGGAAGGCCGCCCTTCGCAGCGGGGGCGCGTGCTCCAGGACGGCCGCGGAACCGAGGATCGCGCTCTCGAGGAAGTGGTCGGCGAAAGAATGGCGAAGCCGCGGAGCGGGCATCTGGGCGCGCTCCTTTCCAACAGGGAATATAGGAACTCAGCGCGCCACTTGCACGGCCCATTTTGGAGCCTCGGCCCGTGGCCGCGGGCCCCGGGGGCCGGCGCGACCACGAGCCGGGCCGGTCAGCGCCGGGCGGCGGTGCCCTTGAGCTCGCCCGAGAGCAGCGTCTCGAGGATGGCGGCCGCGGTGTGCAGGCGGTTCTCGGCCTGGTCGAACACGATCGAGCGCACGCCGTCGACGACCTCGGCGGTGACCTCTTCGCCGCGGTGGTCGGGCAGGCAGTGCATGAACAGCACGTCGCGGTCGGCGTGCGCCAGCAGCGCGTCGTTCACCTGGTAGGGCGCGAACACCTTCAGCCGCTCCGCGCGCTCGCTCTCGGCGTGGCCCATCGACAGCCACACGTCGGTGTACACGGCGTGGCAGCCCTTGACCGCCTCGACCGGGTCGGCGGTGACGGTCACCTTCCCGCCGGTCTCGGCCGCGATCGCCTGCGCCCGCGCCACGACCTCGGGGTCGGGCTGGTAGCCGGCGGGGGAGCCGCAGCGCACGTCGAGGCCGGCCAGCGCCCCGGCCTCGAGCAGGCTGTGGGCGACGTTGTTGCCGTCGCCCACGTAGGCCACGCGCAGGCCGGACAGGCGGCCCATGCGCTCGCGCAGGGTCATCAGGTCGGCCAGGCTCTGGCAGGGGTGGTGCTGGTCGGTCAGCGCGTTGATCACGGGGATCGTGGCGTTGTTCGCGAAGCGTGCCACGTCGTCGTCCGAGAACGTGCGGATCACGAAGGCGCGGGCGTAGCGGCTCATCACCCGCGCCGTGTCCTCGATCGTCTCGCCGCGGCCGAGCTGGAGGTCGCTGGGGCCGACCCCGATCGGCACCGCGCCGAGCCGCGCCACCGCGGTCTCGAACGAGATGCGGGTGCGCGTGCTGGGCTTGTTGAAGTACAGCACGACGGTCTCGCCGGCCAGCAGCGTGCGCTGGCGGTGGGGGTGGCGCTTGTAGGCCGCCGCCAGGTCCAGCACGCGCTCCAGGTCGCCCGGCGTGAGATCCGCCGTGCGCAGCAGGTCCTTCATCGGTTCGCAGTCTCCCGGACGCGCTCGGCGATGAACGCGCCGACGAACTGGCCGAGCGCGGGCTCGCCCGCGTCGGCGTAGTCGTAGCGTGCGCGCACGATCGGCTTGCCGGCGTCCACGCGCGCGGCGAGGTCGATGGGCGAGGCCGAGACCACCACGTCGCACTCGGCCCGCCGCAGCGTCTCGCCCAGCGCCGCAAGCTGGGCGTCATCGTAGCCGACGCAGGGCAGGATGCGCCCGATGTGGGGGTACTTGGCGTAGACCGCCGCGATCTCCGGGGTGGCGAACGACCGCGGGTCGACGATGTGGGCGGCGCCCGCCTGGACCGCCGCGACGTAGCCGGCGCCGTAGCTCATGCCGCCGTGCGTCAGGGTGGGGCCGTCCTCGACCACGATCGCCCGCTTGCCGGCCACCAGCTCCGGCTTGTCGAGCGACACCGGCGAGGCGGCGCGGACGATGTGCGCCTTCGGGTTCAGCGCGCGCACCGCGTCGGCCAGCCGCTGCACGTCGGCGTCGGCCGCCGAGTCGACCTTGTTGACCACGATCACGTCGGCCATCCGCAGCACGGCTTCGCCGGGGTGGTGGGTGTCGACGTGGTCGGGCCGCAGCGCGTCGGCGATCGCGACGTGCAGGTCGGGGACCAGGAACGGGAAGTCGTTGTTGCCGCCGTCCCAGATCAGCACGTCGCACTCGCGCTCGGCCGCGGCCACGATCGCGGCGTAGTCGACGCCGGCGAACACCAGGTTGCCGATCTCCAGGTGCGGCTCGTACTCCTCGCGCTCCTCCGCGGTGCAGCGGGCGGCGTCGAGGTCGGCCATGGTGGCGAAGCGCTGCACGCGCTCGGCCAGCAGGTCGCCGTAGGGCATCGGGTGGCGCAGCACGGCGACCTTGAGCCCGGCGTCGCGCAGCCGGCGCGACACGAAGCGCGAGGTCTGGGACTTGCCGCAGCCCGTGCGGGCGGCGGAGACGGCGATCACCGGCTTGCGGGTCTTGATCTGGGTCGCCTGCGGCCCCAGCAGCACGAAGTTGGCGCCCGCGGCCAGCGCTCGCGAGCCGACGTGCATCACGGTCGCGTGGTCGATGTCCGAGTACGAGAACACGACGTCGGTCACGTGCTCCCGGCGGCAGATCTCCTCGAGCTCCGACTCGTCGAAGATCGGGATCCCCTTCGGGTACAGCGGGCCGGCCAGCTCCGGCGGGTACTGGCGGCCGGAGATGCCGGGGATCTGGGTGGCGGTGAAGGCCACGACCCGCGCGGACCAGTCGTCCCGGAAGGCGACGTTGAAGTTGTGGAAGTCGCGTCCGGCGGCTCCCACGATCACGATGCGACGGACGCGGTTTTCGTGTGCCATGTCTTTCCTCGTTCCGATGGGTCCGGCTCAGCTCTCGCGGATGCGGTCGCGCAGCGCCTCGAGCGTGTCGAGCGCCCGGCGGCAGGTGTCGCAGGAGTTGAGCGCCGTGGGGCAGGGGACGCCGTCGGCCTGGACCTGGTGGCAGGCGGGCTCGGCGGCGAAGCTCAGCAGGTCGTGGACCAGGTGCAGCACCCGGTCGCGCAGGGGCGAGGGCGGGATCGCCCGCAACTCGTGGACCAGCCGCCGCTCCTGTTCGTCGAGCGCCAGCGTGACCGGCCCTCCTGGATCGGACGGCAGAGGTTGCGCGCGCATGGTTCCCTCCTCCGCGGCGCCCGCCCGCAGGCGATGCGGCGTCCGCCGCCGGAGAGGTCTAGAGCAAGTCCCGTTCCGGGCGCGGCAGGTCGCCTACTCCGCGCCCAGGAACTGCTCGAGCTGGCGGTCGATTTCCGGGGCGACGTCGACGAAGGCCACGCCGTGACAGGGGTTTCGCAGCCCGGCCCGCCGCCACAGCACGAGCCCGTCGAGCTCGAACGGGAGCCGCGTCCCGTGCACCGCCAGGGCCACCCGGACGGCGGTGCCCGGCTCGATCGCCGAGGCCAGCTCGACGCGGGCGCCCCGCGCCGAGAGGTCGACCAGCTCGCCGAGCACGACGGGCTGGTAGTGGGGCGTCTGGACCTCGACCTCGACGGTCAGCCGGCGCCGGGGATGGGCGCGGCGATCGTCCGCGGGGCGCGGGTCGTCGGGCTCGAGGGCCCGCTCGCAGGCGGCGAGCAACTCGTGCTCGGCGCAGGGGAAGCCCTGGAACACCGTGACCCCGCGACGGACGCCCTGGCGCACGACCTCGTACTCCGGCCGGTCCACTAGGGCGAGCACCCGCGGCCGCGGCTCGAGCCGCTGGGCGCGCAGCAGCATCTCGGCGCCCGGGCCGTCGGCGTCGAGCCGGAACACGGCGACCTCCGGCGGTTCGACCTCGATCCGCGCCACGGCGCCGTCGGGGTCGGCGATCGCCTCGACGAGGTACCCCGCCCGCGCCAGCACGCGGGAGACGGTCTCCCCGTCGGGCTCCGACAAGGCGGCGATCAGCACCCTGGGGTTGCGCTCGTCCGTCATCGTCCCTCCGCCTCCCGGTCCACCGCGGCCAGCGTGCGGTCGAAGAGGGCGCGCGCGTCGGCCGGCGAGTCGGCGATCGCCGTCAGCCCGAAGCGGCCGCGCTCCGTCACCGCGGCGAGCATGTGGAACACGACGCCGGTCTCGGTCGCCGGGCTCCAGTGCACGCCCTCGCGCATCGCCACGTCGAACAGGTCCATCGGCGCGAGCTGTCGATACGCGTCGTTCTCCGCGTGGTCGGACGACACGTAGAACTTGGCGCGACCGCCGCGGGCCTCGAACGCGCCGTGCTCCTCGACGTAGCGCCCGCGGGTCAGGAACTCGAGCGTCAGGTAGGGCGCGGTCGTGCCGCCCTTGCGCAGGTTGAGTTCGATGGCGTAGCAGCGCCACGGGCCGCCCGCGTCGCGCACAGCGACGAAGTCGAGCGCGAAGCGGCCGAGCACTCCCTCGCGGGCGAGCCGCTCGCCGACCTTGCGCGCGTGGCGCGTGATCTCCACCGCGTAGCCCGGGTCGGCGGGGAACAGCGAGCCGAGGAAGCTCATGCCCGACGGGCCGCCCAGGAGCTGGTCGTGGGTGGACAGCACCTCGACCGCGCCGGCGGGGGTCGCCCGCAACTGCACGCTGGGGCTCCTGAACTCGTCGCCCGCGATGCGCTCCTCGACGACGCCGCCCTGGGCGGCGAACGCGGCCAGGTACTGCTCGGCGCTCTGGCCCTCGAGCTCGACCCGCAGCGCGCGCAGGCGGGACTCGACCGCGGGGCGCTCCGCGGCGTCGCCGGGCGGCGGCAGGTCGCGCAGGTCGACGAGCGCGTTGCCCATCCCCGACACGCCCTCGTCGAGCTTGAGCAGCGCCTCGCGCATGTCGGCCCGCTCGCGCCGCATCTCGCACAGCGCCTGCGCCGCGCCCGCGGCGCCCCGCACGCCGCTGCGGCCGAGCGGGTGCGGCACGCCCTCTTCGGCGAACAGCCGGCGGCCGCCGTTCTTGGTGCCCCACGGCGCGAAGCGGGCCTCGGCGCCGTACATCGGGACGCCCAGCCGCAGCGCCAGCTCCTCCTCGAGCTCCGTCGTGTTGAAGGGGACCAGGTGCGCGGTGTCCGGGTTCGGGACCAGCGCGCGCACGCGGGCCAGCAGCCGCGGCCGCTCGAGCAGCTTCAGCGACAGCGGGCGCGAGGTGCCGTCGCCCACGCTCACGAGGTGGAGCCGGGCCCGGGCGTGGCCCGGGATCACGCCCGCCAGCAGCCCGAGGAAGTACTCGACCGTCTCCGGCAGCACCGGCTGCGAGGTCACGTAGACGACCCGCATCCGCGGCAGGCGCAGCAGGAACAGCAGGAACAGGAAGCGCTCCTCGTAGGCCTGCAGCACCGTCGGCGGCACGTCGAGGTCCATCGAGAGCGAGGGCACCACGACGACGCACTGCTCGTCGTCCGAGTGGGTGGCGATCGCCTGCCACTGCGCCCGCAGCTTCGTCTGCAGGGCGGCGAAGGCGGCGCGGTCCTCGGCGGTCATCGCTTGACGCATCGCGCAGGAACGTATCACGGGTGATGGCGCTCACGTCCAGCGGGTGAGCGCCGGCACGCGGGCGCCAACCGGAGGGGCTGCGGACTCGTCTGTGGGGAGAAGCAGGGGGGGACGCAATGGTGACGAGGCGGACGTTCCTCGGCGGGCTGGTCGTCGCGAGTGCGGGGCAGGCCCTGGGACAGCAGCCGCCGCCTGCCGGCGGTCGACCCTGGGAGCGGGACCTGGTGATTCGCCGGAGCCTCGACGGCGGCGACTCCTTCCCTGGCGCGCAACTGTTCGAGCGCGCGTCGGGCGTGCCGAGCCTGGTCGCCGACCTGCGCGGCCGATTGTGGGCCGCGTTCCAGTGGTTCCCGAGCGGTTCGCCGCACTTCGACCGGGTGGCCGTGAAGTGGTCCGACGACGGCGGGTGGAGCTGGAGCACGCCGGTGCCGGTCGTCGTCGACGGCCTGCCCGAGGGCCACCAGCGCCCCTTCGACCCGACGCTCGCCCTGCTCCCGGACGGCCGCCTGCGCCTCTACTTCTCCAGCAGCCCGAGCGGCACGCGATTCCTCGACGGCAGCGTGGGCACGTACTCGGCGCTCTCCGAGGACGGGGTGCGCTACGCGTTCGAGCCCGGCGCCCGGTTCACGTCGGAGGGGCGGCCCGTGATCGATCCCGCGGCGGCGCGACTGGGCGACCTCTGGCACCTGACGGCCCCGATCGGCAGTCCGGCCGAAGGCGCGTACCACGCGGTGTCGCGCGACGGCGTGCTGTTCGAGCGGGCGCCGGACATCCCTTCGGTCGGCGGCGTGAACTGGACCGGCAACCTGATCGCCCACGGGCGCGGGCTGCGCTTCTACGGCACGACCGGGGCGGACGCGCGCGGCGCCTGGTGGTCCGAGTCGGCGGACGGCTTCACGTGGAGCGATCCCGTCCACCTCGGTTTCCCGGCCGGCGACCCCGGGGTCGCCGACACGCTGGACGGCGTGCGGGTGATGGTCCACGTGAGCTGAACGGCGGTCAGTCGGCGACGCCTGCCCCCGCGGACCGGCGTCGCGCCTCGTCGTGGCGGTGGCTGCTCTCGAGCAGCACCGCCTCCATCGGCACCCGCAGCGTCGCCTCCGGCGGCCGGCCTTCGGCGATCGTGATCGCCACCTCGGGCCAGGTCAGCATCTCGAGCGCCGCGGGCTTGCCTTCGACGCCTTCCGTCCAGGCCCCGGCGAGGCGGCCTGCCTCCAGCGCGAGCCGGCCACGCCGGCCCTGCGACTCGCAGTCGAGGGTGCAGGTCTTGGCCTCCAGCGCCAGGACGTGGAGGAAGCGGGTCAGCGTCACGCCGTGGCCGTGCCCGGGCGGCGGCACCGCCAGCACCTCGGCGACGCGCGCGGTCAGGGCGTCGAAGTCGAGCGGCTTCTGGACGTAGCCGCCGACGCCGAGCGCGTGCAGGCGCCGTTCGGTCTCGCCGCCGCCGAAGGCGGTCATCACGATCGCCGGCACGTGGGGACGCTCGCGGGTGATCCAGGCCAGCAGCGCGAAGCCGTCCATCACCGGCATCTGCAGGTCGGTCAGCAGCAGGTCGACGCCGGTCATGGCGAACACGTCGAGCGCCTCGGCGCCGTTGGCCGCCGTCTCGACGTGCAGGTCGGCGATCCGGCGGGCGAGGCCGCGGCCGAGGCCCTCGATGAACAGGGTGTCGTCGTCGACGATCAGCAGCGTCTTCAACCGCCCTCCCCGTGCAGAGATTCTAACTCCCTAGCGCGGGCGGGGATGGGCGTGGAAGCTCTTGCCCACGATGCGCCAGCCCTCGGCCAGCCGGTAGAGCTGGAGGTAGTCGCTGAAGACGTGGGCGTCGCCGCGGAACAGCTCGAGGCGCACCATCGCGGCGTCGCCCACGACGTCGACCAGCGTGTACTCCGCGCGGACGGGAGGGCGCGGCGGCTGGGGCTGGGCCGCGGCCTCGGCCTTCGAGCGCTCCATGCCGGCAATCCACTCGTCGAGGGTGACCGCGTGCATCGTGCCTTCGCCGCGGCGCACCAGCATCCGGAACCCGGGGTGGAAGCCGGCGCGCATCGCCGCCGCGTCGCGGTCCTGGTGCACGCCCTTCACGTAGGCGGCGTCGACCACGGCGCGGATCGCCGCGCGGTCCGCCTCGAGGTCCTGGGCCACCGCCGGCACGGCCAGCGCCAGCGCGATCGTCGCGAGAACCTTCATCCGTCGCCTCCCTCGCCCCTGACGGGCACTCTAACCCGGGGAGCCCGCCGCGCGGCAGGCGTGACGTCGTTTTGCAGGTCGGGAATCTTGGACGCCCTGGTCCTCACGACTCCGGGGCGAGGTCCCGCAGCAGCCAGAAGCCCTCGGCGCGCGGCGTCCAGCGCAGCGCCGGCGAGACGAAGACCTGGCCGCGCGGCGCCAGCAGCGGCACCGCGGCCTGCTCCTCGATCAGGCGCCGGTTGAGCGCCTGCAGCCGCGCCAGGCGCGAGGCCGGCGCGGTGTCGCCGCGCGCCGCCCGGATCTGCTCGTCGAGGCCGGCGAACGGGCTCGTGACGAAGGAGTAGTTGGACAGGCCGAGGCCGCGCGCCGGATCGGGCGAGTGGGCCCAGGCGTCGAAGAAGTCCTGGGCGTCGCCGGTGCGGCAGGAGAAGCGCAGCACGTAGAGGCCGCCGTGGGCCGAGCTGACGCGCTCGACGTAGGCGGCTTCGTCGAGCACGTGGGGCTCGATCGCGAGGCCGGCCTCGCCGAGCTGGCGCGCGAGCACCGCGCCGTACACGGGCATCAGCTCGCGGGACCAGATCGGCAGCCGCAACCCGGCCGCGTGGCCGGCCTCGCGAAGCAGTGCGCGCGCGGCGGCCAGGTCGCGCCGCGGCGGCGGCAGCCCGGGGTCGTAGCCGTGGACGAACGGGGCGACGAGCTGGGTCGCCGTCGCTCCCGCCTCGTCCACCGCCGCGCGCAGCAGCTCGTCGTGGTCGATCGCGAGCGCGATCGCGCGCCGAACGCGCACGTCCAGCAGGGGGTTGGGCGCGGCGCCGGCCGCGGCGGGCCGGAGATCGAAGCCGAGATAGACGATGCCGGGCCGAGCCCACTGCACCAGGCGGGCCTCGCGCTCCGCGCGGCGGTACGAATCGGTGCCGGGCCGGGTCCAGAACAGGACGGCGGCACCCTTCGGCAGCCGGCGCTCGAGCCCGGGGTCGCCCCAGGCGCGCGGCACGAACGTGCCGCGGACGAGCGGCGGGGCGCTCCGCCAGCCCTCGTCGAAGCGCTGCAGGACGACCTCCCCGTCGCGCGCCGAGGCGAGCCGGTACGGGCCGCTGCCGGCCGAGGCGCGCGACAGCGCCGCTTCGCCGGCCGTCTCGACGAAATGGCGCGAGAGCACGGCCACCTCGCGCAGCCGGCGCGGCAGCATCGCGTCGGGCTCGCGCAGCCGCAGCCGCACGCCGGCGGGTGGCACGGCCTCGATCGCCGCGACGGCGGCCAGCGCGCTGCGCACCTGCGAGCGCGGGTGGCTGCGTGCCCTCTCCAGGCTCCACGCCACGTCGGCGAGTGTCAGTTCGCGGCCGTCGTGGAGGCGCACGCCCGACCGCAGCACGAACTCCCAGGTGTGGTCGTCGGGGCTCGACCACGAGACCGCCAGCGCCGGCTCGAGGCGCATGTCCGGGTCGAAGCCGACCAGCCCCTCGTAGACGTTGGCGAGCAGGTTGCGCGTCTGGAACACGTGGCCGGAGAGGTGCGGGTCGAGCCCCTCGGGCCCGCGCTCGGCCAGCACGTACACCTCCGACACGGCGGGCTCCTGCCGACAGCCGGCCAGGGCCGAGACCAGCAGCGCCACGACGAGGACCCGCTTCGGCTCCACGGCGTCCCTCCCCGCGCCCGCAGCGGGCGCGTGCCGAGATGGTAGCCGCCGTTCGGGATCGGCGGCGTCTCGGGCGAAACTGAGCCCGTGCTGGTCCCGATCCACGAGGACGACGACCTGATCGCCGTCGCCAAGCCGCCCGGCGTCGCGGTGATCCCCGCCCGCGGCGAAGAGCCGGGCGCGAGCCTGCACAAGCGCCTGGAAGCCGAACGCGGCGAGCGGCTCTACGTCGTCCACCGGATCGACCGCGAGACCTCGGGCGTCGTCGTGTTCGCGCGCCACGCGGAGGCCCACCGTGCGCTGTCGATGGCGTTCGAGCGGCGGCAGGTCGAGAAGGAGTACGTCGCCTACGTGGCGGGCGAGCCGCCGGCGGACGGGGCCGTGACCGTGGCCCTCGTCGAAGCCCGGCGCGGGCGCGCGCGGCCGGTGCTGCCGGGCGAACCCGGCGGGCGCGACGCGCGCACCGAGTACGTCCGCGAGCGCGCGTGGCGCGACGTCACGGACCACGTGGCGCGGCTGCGGCTGCGGCCACGCACGGGCCGCCACCACCAGATCCGCGTCCACCTGCGCTTCCTCGGCGTGCCGATCCTCGGCGACGACGTGTACGGCCGCGCCGCGCTGCCGCTCGCCCGCGACCTCGGCGTCACGCGGCTCGCCCTGCACGCCGAGCGGCTCGCGGTGCCGACGGCTTCCGGGGCGCCGCTCGCGCTGTGCGCGCCGCTGTGGCCCGACCTCGCGGACCTGAACGCGCGGCTCGACGCCGTCTGGCGTTCGTGACGGCGCTGCGGTTCGTGCCGGCCGCCGCGGCAGAGGCGGCCCTCGACGCCGGCGTGCGCGACCTCGGCGCCTCCCTCGCCGGCGCGGAGTCGCTGGAGGCGGGACGACTCGTGCGGCTAATGACGGCGGGCGGACGCGACCTCGGCCTCGCGGTCGCGGATCCCGAGAACGGCCGCCTGCGGGTGATGACCACGGCGGACGAGGCGTTCGAGGACCTCGGCCCCGGGTTCGCGCGCGCGCGCCTCGCGACGGCCGCGGCGCTGCGGCGGGTCCTCGGCCTGGCCGGGCCGGGCGCCGCGTACCGGCTGTTCCACGGCGCCGGCGACGGCCTGCCGGGGCTCGCGGCCGACGCGCTCGGCGAGCACCTCGTGATCCACGTCTACTCCGCCGCGCTGCTGCCGCTCGCCCGCACGCTGGCCGAGGCGGCCCTCGAGCACGGCTTCGCGGGCGCGGTCCTCAAGCACCGCGCCCGCGGCGCGGCGGCCCGCGGCGAGGTCGCGCAGGAGGCCGTGGGCAAGGCCGCTCCGGAGCGCCTCGTCGTTCACGAGCGCGGCGTTTCCTTCGAGACCCACCCGCGCGGCGGGCTCAACGTCGGCCTGTTCACCGACATGCGCGAACACCGCCACGGCCTCGCCCGCTTCGCCGGCGGCGCCCGCGTGCTCAACGGCTTCGCCTACACGGGCACGCTCTCCGTGGTGTGCGCGCGGGCGGGTGCCGCGAGCATCACCAGCGTGGACCTCTCCGCGGGCGTGCTGCGCTGGGCGCGCGACAACTTCGCGCGCTCCGGGCTCGACCCGGCCGACGCGCGCTGGCGCTTCGAGGCGGCCGACTGCGCGCGCTTCCTGCAGGGGGCCCGCGAGCGCGGCGAACGCTTCGACCTCGTGCTGCTCGACCCGCCGACCTTCTCGGCCGCGCGCGACGCCGCCTTCTCGATCGAGCGCGACTACCCGGCGCTGATCGCCCGCGCCTGCGCGGTGCTGGAGCGCGGCGCCCTGCTGTGGCTGGCGGCGAACACGCGCGCGGTGGGGCTCGAGGGGCTGGCGGTGAAGGGGACCGCGCTGGCGCGGCGCGAGGTCGCCGTGCTCGAGCAGGGCGGGCTGCCGCCCGACCACCCCACGCTCCCGGCCCAGCCCGCCGACCGTTACCTGCAGACGCTGTTGCTGCGCGTGGACTGACGGTTATCCTGCGGCTTCCATGACGAACTCCGGCCGGGCCCGCGACGGCGAGCGCGACGCGCTCCAGCGCTTCGTGTTCGAGAAGGCGCGGGTGCGCGGCGAGCTGGTGCGGCTCGACGACGCGTGGCGCGAGGTGCTGCGCCGCCGCGAGTACCCGCCCGCCGTGCGCGAGGTGCTCGGCGACCTGATGGCCGCCTGCGCCTTGATGGCCGCCACCCTCAAGTTCCAGGGTGGCGAGCTGGTGCTGCAGATCCAGGGCGGCGGCCCGCTGCGGCTGCTGGTCGTCGAGTGCCGCGCCGACCTCACGATGCGGGCGACGGCCCGCTTCGACGAGGACCTGGCCGGGCTCGAGGAACGGGCGACGCTGCGCGCGCTGACCCGCGGCGGCCACTGCGCGATCACGATCGACCCGGGGCCGGGGCTGCAGGCCTACCAGGGCGTGGTGCCGCTGCACGGCGCGACCGCGGCCGAGGCGCTCGAGGAGTACATGGCGCGCTCGGAGCAGATCGAGACCCGCTTCTGGCTGGCCGCGGACGGCCAGCGCGCAGCCGGGCTGCTGCTCCAGCGCCTGCCGGACCACGGCGGCAAGGCGGCGCCCGACGACGACGACGACCTGTGGAACCGCGTCAACGTGCTGGGACGCACGCTGACCCGCGAGGAACTGCTGGAGCTGCCCGGCCGCGACATCCTGCGCCGGCTGTTCCACGACGAGGAGCTGCGGGTGTTCGAGAGCCTGCCCGTGAGCTTCGCGTGCCGCTGCTCGCGCGAGACCGTCGCCGGCATCATCCGCATGGTGGGTCGCGACGAGATCGAGGCCGTGCTCGCGGAGCGCGGCACCGTCGAGATCGCCTGCGAGTTCTGCGCGCTGCGCTACTCGTTCGACCGCGCGCAGGCCCTGGCCGCGCTCGCGGATCGCGCGGCCCCGACTCCGACCCCGGCCGGCTGAGCCGGCTCGAGCGGCCGCCTACTTCCGGGCCTTGCCCTTCCGCGCCTGCGTGCCGAGCCGCTGCCGCTCGCGCTTGCCCTCGCTGTAGCCCTGGGAGCGGGCCTCGCCCGCGGCCTTGTCGTCGGTCCAGCCCTCGAACGGCCCGGTGGTGCCCTGCTTGCCCTTGAGGCCGCGCTGGTATCCCTCGGCCTTGGCCTCTTCCTTGTTCTTCGCCACGCGCGTCCTCCTCGGGGTCGAATCAGCGCGACGGCGCCCGACAACCACCCCCACCATCATAGGCGGGACTGCCCCCCGAAAAGCGGTTAGGCTCTCCGGGTCAGCCCTGCGAGCCGCCGGCTCGCCCCTCATCAATCCCTACACCGAGGAGGACCGATGTCCCTCACCTCCACCGCGCGCGGCCTCGGCCTCGCGCTGGGCGCGCTGCTGCTGGCCGCTCCTGCCGCAGCCCAGACGAAGCTGCTGCGCTTCCCCGACGTGCACGGCGACACCCTCGCCTTCACCTACGCCGGCGACCTGTGGACGGCGCCCGTGAAAGGCGGCAGCGCGACGCGCCTGACCGCCCACCCGGGGCTCGAGGCGTTCGCGAAGTTCTCGCCCGACGGGAAGTGGATCGCCTTCACCGGCCAGTACGACGGCGACGAGCAGGTGTACGTGATGCCCGCGACCGGCGGCGTCCCGAAGCAGCTCACGTACTACCCGGCGCGCGGCCCGATGGCTCCGCGCCACGGCGTCGACAACCAGGTCTACGGCTGGACGCCGGACGGCAGGAGCATCGTGTTCCGCTCGCTGCGCGACGCCGACGGCGGCCGCAGCGAGACCGCCCTCCACACGGTGCCGGCGCAGGGCGGGCTGGCGACGAAGCTGCCGATGCCGACCTCCGGCGCCGGCGACTTCGCGCCCGACGGCCAGCGCCTCGTCTACTCGCCGCTGTTCCGCGACTTCCGGAGCTGGAAGCGCTACGAGGGCGGCTGGGCGCAGGACCTGTTCGTGTACGACCTGAAGACGAACGAGGCGAAGGCGATCGCGACCAGCAGGCGCACCGAGCGCGACCCGATGTGGATCGGCGACCGCGTCTACTTCGCGTCCGACCGCGACGGCACGCTCAACCTGTACTCCGCGGACGTGGCCAGCGGGGCGGTCGAGCAGCACACGAAGAGCACGAGCTGGGACGTGCGCTGGCCGAGCTCGGACAACAAGGGGCGGATCGTCTACGAGCTGGGGGGCGAACTGCGGGTGTTCGACGTGGCGACGAAGCAGGACGCCGCGGCGCCGATCACGGTGCCCACGGACGCGCTGTCGGCGCGGCCGGGCCGCGTCTCGGCCGAGCGCCAGGTCGAGTCGTTCTCGCTCTCGCCGAAGGGCGAGCGCGCGCTGTTCGTCGCCCGCGGCGACGTCTTCACGGCGCCGATCGAGAAGGGCGCCACCCGCAACCTGACGAACAGCTCGAACGCCCACGAGAAGCACGCGCGCTGGTCGCCCGACGGTCGCCAGATCGCGTTCGTCTCCGACCGCAGCGGCGAGGAGCAGCTCTACCTCGTCGACCAGGACGGCTCGGGCGAAGCGCAGCAGCTCACCACGCAGTTCGCGGTCCAGCTCCAGGCCCCGGAGTGGGCGCCGGACGGCAAGCGGCTCGCGTTCTCGGACAAGGACGGCAAGCTGTTCGTGCTGACGGTCGCGGACAAGAAGGTGGTCGAGGTCGCCGACGACGCGTTCGGCGGCATCGGCGACTACGCGTGGTCGCCCGACGGCCAGTTCCTGGCCTTCTCGCTCGGCAACTTCAACGGCAACAACTCGGTTCACGTGTGGAGCGTCGCCGACGGCAAGCTGCGCGCGGTCACCGACCCGATGTGGAACGCGCAGTCGCCGGCGTGGGACCCCGACGGCGAGTACCTCTACTACCTGTCCGAGCGCGACTTCGCGCCGCAGATCTCGAACCTCGAGTGGAACTTCGCCGGCAACCGCTCGACCGGCATCTTCGCCCTCGCCCTGCGCAAGGACGGCAAGCACCCGTTCCCGCCGGAGAGCGACGAGGTGACGCCGGAGAAGCCCGAGGCCGAGAAGAAGGACGAGCCGAAGGCGGAGGCGAAGAAGGCGGGCCAGGACGCCGACAGGAAGGACGAGAAGAAGGACGCGAAGAAGCCGGTCGTGGTCGACTGGGACGGGCTCGCGCAGCGCGTCGCCCGCGTCCCGGTCCCGGCCGACAACATCTTCGGCCTGGCGGCGACGAAGGGCCACCTGCTCTACGCGAAGACCGGCGCCTTCTTCTACGGCCGCGAGAGCTACCAGAAGACCAACCTGCACATCTTCGACGTCAAGAAGCGCGAGGAGTCCGAGCTGGTCGCCGACGTCCAGGGCTACGCGATCTCCGACGACGGGCAGAAGGTGCTGGTGCGCTCGGGCGGCGGCTACGGGCTCTACGACGCGAAGCCCAAGGCCAAGGACAAGAAGGCGGTCTCGACGAAGGGGCTGATGGTCGACCGCGACCCGCGCCAGGAGTGGGCCACGATCTTCGACGAGGTCTGGCGCCGCTTCCGCGACTTCTTCTACGTGAAGAACATGCACGGCTACGACTGGAAGGCGATCGGCGAACGCTACCGCTCGCTGCTGCCCCACGTCGGCCACCGCTCCGACCTCGACTACGTGCTCTCGGAGATGGTCTCCGAGCTCAACGTCGGCCACGCCTACATCGAGCGCGGCGACTACGAGCTGCCGCCGAGGGCGAAGGTCGGACTGCCCGGCGCCCGCTTCGAGCTCGACGCGAAGGCGGGCCGCTACCGCATCGCGCAGATCTTCCGCGGCCACAACGAGGAGCCGAAGTACCGCTCGCCGCTGGCCGAGGTCGGCGTCGACGCCCGCGTCAGCGACTACGTGCTGGCGATCGACGGCGAGGAGCTCGCGGCGAACGACGACCCCTACCGCCTGCTGCGCCACAAGACCGACCCGGTGACGCTGACGCTCAACGCGACGCCGACGACGCAGGGCGCGCGCAAGGTCACCTACCGGCCGCTCGACGACGAGAGCGACCTGCTCTACCTGCAGTGGGTGCTCGGCAACCGCGAGAAGGTCGACCAGGCGACCGAGGGCAAGGTGGCGTACCTGCACGTGCCCGACATGGGCGCGCCCGGCATCGCCGAGTTCATCAAGTGGTACTACGGCCAGATCCGCAGGGAGGGCCTGATCGTCGACGTGCGCTCCAACGGCGGCGGCAACGTCTCGCAGTGGATCATCGAGCGGCTGGACACGAAGCTGATGGGCACCCGCTTCGGCATGGCGAGCGAGTTCCCGCAGACCTACCCCGGCACCGTCTTCCACGGGCCGATGGTGGCCCTGATCAACGAGACCTCGGCCTCGGACGGCGACATCTTCCCCAACTACTTCCGCAAGGCGGGCCTCGGTCCGCTGATCGGCAAGCGGACCTGGGGCGGCGTCGTCGGCATCTCGGGCCGCGGCCCGCTGCTCGACGGCGCGCAGGTGTTCGTGCCGCTGAACGCCACCAACGACGAGAACGGCGAGTACATCATCGAGGGCATCGGCGTGGTGCCCGACATCGAGGTCGAGAACGACCCGGCCTCGGTGATCGCCGGCCGCGACCCGCAGCTCGAGCGGGCGATCGCGGAGGTCCGGAAGGCGATGGCGGCGAAGCCGATGAAGCTGCCGAAGCGGCCTGCCGACCCCGTCAAGACGAAGTAGGACGTCTTCGTCACTGTCCCCGCGCCGGGTCGGTCCCGGCGCGGGGACCCGTTCACTCCCGGGCCACCGCGGCGAGCAGGTTCAGGGCGGCCAGCGCCGACTCGCGGTGCAGGCAGATCTCGTCGCCGAGCAGGAACGTGCGGTAGCCCAGCGAGAGCAGCCAGGCGACGTCGCCGATCTCGGGACAGGCCGGCACCGGGTCGTGGGCGAGGCCGGGGAAGATGCGGCTCGCGACCCAGGCCTCGGGGTCGGCGGAGATCACCTCGCGCACGGCCCCGGCGATGCGGTGCGGCTCGCGCACCTCGACGTAGAGGTCGCCGCGCGCGGCCACCAGCCGGCCGAGGCCGTCGACGTTGCGGCGGACCAGGGCCAGCCCGCGGCGCGACTCGATCTTGCAGGCCACCTCCGCGCCCGGCAGCCGCTCCTGCACCTCCGCGACGTCCTCCACGTGCTCGACGAACGACAGCAGCACGCGGTGCAGCCCGAGCGCCTTCATCGCGTCGAGGAAGTCGAGGTCCGTCGGCGTGAGCGTGCCCTCGACCTCGAGCGCCGGGTGGACGACGTTGACCGACTCGCCGGGCCCCAGCACCCGGCGCGGGCCGTCGTCGAGGATCAGGCGGTCGCCGTCGACGGCGAGCAGCCGCGCGTGCTCGCGGCCGTCGCGGAAGAACACGTCGCACGGCACCGGCACCCGGATGCGGTGCGAGACCCGCACCTCGGTGAACGGCGGAACCGCCGCCGAGGCGAGGCGGAGCTGGCGACCCTTGAGGTCGACCCAGAGCGGCAGGCCGAAGCCCGAGAGCCGCGCCAGCACCTCCGTCACCGGGGCCGCCAGCGGCATCACCGTGTTGAGGCGCAGGCCCGCGACCAGCGGGTGGGCCGCCACCTCGGCGACGAAGTCCGCGTGCGGCGGCACGGTCAGGATCGCGCGCACCTCCACGCCCGCGCCCCCGTCAGAGCTCGAGCGTGTTGCCGCAGTAGGAGCAGGCGTAGCGGCCGAAGGCCTCGGCCGGGATCCTGGCCGAGCAGCTCGGGCAGGCCAGCACCCGCGGCCCGTCGCGGCGGATGCGCTCGGCGACGCTCTTCACCTTCTTCTCGTCCTGGCGCGCCAGCATGTTCTGCTCGAAGTCGCCGAGCCGGCCCCAGGCGCGGGCGACGATGCCCATCGCGTAGTCGACGGCGCGCTGCTCGTCGTCGATGCGGAACACCCGCTCGCGGCCCAGGGCCCGCGTCCACTGCTGGTCGACCTCGTCGCCGGCGCGGCCCGTCGGCCGGCGCAGGAACCAGGTGTCCCAGGTCTGCGCCACCTGCTGCCAGGTGGCGACCGCGTCGATGTCGCCCTGGTTCCAGCCGAGCAGCGCGCCGGTGAAGCCCTTCGCCTTCGCCTGCGGGGGCGGGTAGCCGACCAGCTTCTGGAGCTGCCCGGCCGGCACCTTCTCGTGCATCGGCGCGTCGCCGAACACGATCAGGAACGGGCGCTCCGCGTTGGGCACCCGCACGTGGTGCTGCATCCACCAGGCGAACACGCCGTAGCTCTCGGGGGCGTCGCCGCCGCCGCCTTCGCCGTAGAGGGCGCCCAGTTGCTGCTCGAGGTCGTAGCCCTTCGCGAAGTCGGTGACCTGCAGCGGCCAGCGGTCGACGCCGGCGTCGCCGATGGCGGCGAACAGGATCTCGAGGTCTTCGCGGTACTGGACGAGGGTGTTGTAGAGCAGCGGCAGGCGGTCGAAGATCTCGAACGGCCACTGCGACATCGACCCGGTGACGTCGACCGCGACCACCAGCGGGTTGCGTGACGTGGTCTCGACCCGCTTGCGGGGGTCGACCATGCCCTCGTTGGGGCCGGCCTTGCGCTCGTACGTGCGCGGCCCGCGGACCGCGGCCCGGCGCGCCGCCTCGTCCCGCGCGTCCTTGCCGGCGTCGCCGTAGCTGTAGCGGGCGGCTCCGAGCCAGCCCGAGGTGTCGTCGTCCCACGAGTACATGCGCTCCTCCGTCCGTGACGAGGGATGAGCGGCAACTCTACGTCGGGTTCCGTCGGCGGAGTGAATCCGCCGCCGGTCCCATGGGGGCTCCGTCGGACGACTCCGGCCTCCTCCGCCCCCAAACCCCCGTCGGGTTCCGTCGGCGGTGAATCCGCGACCTGCGCCAGGCTCACGGCTCCGGCAGCGGGGACAGGCGGGCGAGGGTGGCGAGGCCGAACTCGCGGCGGAAGCGGTCGACGAGTCCCTCGCGGACGAGCAGTTTTTCGACGGCCGGCGGCACCAGCGCCCGCCACTCGTCGCCGCGCGCCATCGCCGCCCGCACCTGCCGTCCGTCCACGCGCACGCGCCGCTCCGGGGCGACCAGCGACACCATCGGCGCGACCCGGTAGCGCCGCTCCAGGAGCTGCGCGACGTAGGCGTTCGCGGTCACGAACAGGTCGAGCGGGCCCAGCCGGTTGACGGCGAGAGAAGCCCAGCGCGGCCCGTCGCCGAGGTCCTCGAGTTCCACCAGCGTGACGCGAGAGGCGGCGGGACCGAGCGCGGCGCGGATCATGGCGGCCGACTCCGCAGCGCTCCACGGGTTGTCGAGGTCGTGCCGGTTGGCGCTGCCGAGCCCGATCACGACGGTCGCTGCCCGCTCGAGGGCGCCCTCGAGCACGGCGAGGTGGCCGAGGTGGACGGGCTTGAAGCGGGCGACGAGGCCGATCCGGCCGACGAGGACAGGGGTGTCCACCCCCGGAATGCTACCGGCGGCGGTGCTCCCGCGCGCCCTCCAGCTCTTCGCTCTCGCGCCGCTCGGTCCAGTCGGAGGCCAGCGCCCGGATCCAGGCCAGCGTGGTCGCGGCCGTGGAAGCCGGTGCGGCGGGGCGCGCGGGTTCGGCGGCGCGGGTGGGGGAGTTCTTCGGGAGGGCACCCATGATGCTTCGGTCGATTCCTCTTTCGGCGGTGTAGACGCTCGAAGCCTACCCAAGGTTCGTGCGCCCCGTGACCGCCCTCACAAGAATTTGCGGCCTCGCCCGATAATCGGGGGATGCCACGCTACGACTACTACTGCGAGGCCAACGACCGGGTGGTGGAGGTCCGGCACGGGGCCGACGAGAAGCTGCACACCTGGGCCGAGGTGGCGGCGCGGGCCGGCCTCGCGCCGGACGCGACGCCGGGGGAGGCGCCCGTCGAGCGCGTGATCCACCCGCCGGCGCTCGGCTTCCCGCGCGGCGACTCGGAGCTGAAGAGCCAGGGTTTCACGAAGCTGGTGCGGCGCAGCGACGGCTCGTACGAGAACGTCACCGCCACGGGCAACGAGGCGAAGGTCATCCGCAAGGACGACAGCGCGGCGATCGCCAGCCTGAACCTGAAGCACAAGCTCGGCGATTAGATCGGCCGGTTGAAACCGGCCCGGCTCGGGACTAGGGTTCGCATCAGTGCGCTCCCCGGGACGGGCCGGTTTCGCGTCGCTCGCGCTCCTGGCGCTGGCCTGCGACCGCGCGCCGTCGCCGATGCCCCAGGCCGCGCCCCGGGCCGTCCGCGTCGCGGTGCCCGCGGGTCTGCACTCGCTCGACGTGCACGCGCCCGAGCACGAGGAGTTCGCGCTCTCGATCCTGCGCAACGTCTACGAGCCGCTGGTCGAGCTCGGCGACGACTTCGGTCCGCGGCCGGTGCTGGCCGAGAGCTGGCACAGCCCCGACGACCACACCTGGGTGTTCCGGCTGAGGCCGGGCGTGCGGCTCCACGACGGGCGCGTGCTCGACGCGACGATGGTGGCCGCCGCGCTCAACCGACACCTCGCGCAGCCGTGGGGCGTGAACCTGCTGCAGCCGGTGGAGAAGGTCGAAGCCGAAGGGGCGCGCGACGTCGTGTTCCGCACCCGCGGCGTGTTCCTCTCGCTGCCCGAGCGGCTGGCCACCTTCTTCGTCGACGGGGGGGCAGCCGGGGGCCGCGCCGTCGGCACGGGGCGCTACCGGGTCGTCGACTGGCAGCCCGACGGCCGCGTGGCGCTCGAGGGCTTCGCCCACCACCGCGACGGGAGCCCGGCCGTCGCGCGGATCGAGTTCCGGCCCGCCGGCGACGGCGCGGAGCGCGTGCGGCTGCTGCGCCAGGGCGAGGCCCAGCTCGCGCTCGACGTGCCGCCGGACGCGATGGTGCAGCTCGCGGGCGAGGGCTTTGCCACCCACGCCCGGCCCGGGCTGCGGGTCGTGTTCCTCGGCCTGAACGCGGCGCCGGGCAGCCCCTTCCACGACCGCCGGGTGCGCGAGGCGATCTCCCGCGGCATCGACCGCGCCGGACTGATCGCCGGGCCGCTGCGCGGCTTCGGCGAGCCGACGCTGCAGCTCCCGGCCGACGGCCAGATGGGCCACGACCGCAGCCTGGCCGTACCCCCGGGCGACGCGATCGGCGCCCGGGCGCTGCTGTCCGCGGCCGGCTTCCCGGCGGGCCACCACCTGCAGCTCGAGTACGTGCCGGGCAAGTACCTGGAAATCGAGGCCGTGGTCCGTGCGCTGGCGACCCAGCTCGCGGCCGCCGGACTCGACGTGACGCCGCGCCCGCGCCGCTACGTCGAGCTGATCGCGGACGTCGAGGCCGGGCGCGCACCCTTCTACGTCCTGGGCTGGCTCGACGACAGCCGGGCGGCGGACAGCGCCTACGCCACCCTGCTCCACACGCCCGGCCCCCGCTTCGGCTCGGTCAACGGCAGCCGCTATTCCAACGCGCGCTTCGACGAGCTGGTCGAGATGGCGGAGGTCGAAGAAGACGCTCCGCACCGCGGCGAGATGCTGCGCGAGGCGACCCGGATCGTGACCGAGGACTGGCCGCTGGTGCCGCTCTACCGCCAGAGCGACCTCTACGCCCACGACCGCAAGCTGGGGTTCCGGCCGCGCCTGGACCGCCGGGTGCGGGGCTGGGAGCTGGCCCTGCTGCCGTGAGCGCAGCGCGCGCATGAAGCTGTCGGTCGTCACCGATGTCTGGCGGCTGCTGCGCGAACTCGACCTGGAGGCGATCCGCGACGAGGCGCAGCGCCCGTTCCGACTGCTGGTCCTGGCCCAGGACGCGGGAGTCGCCGCCGACCTCGCGGCCGCGCTCTCGGGCGGCGCCGCCCACCCGTGGCTGGTCCGCGCGGCGCCGGGCGCGATGCCGCCCGCGCCTGTCGCGGGCGAACCGGGGCCCGAGCAGGCGCTGGTCGTCTTCCGCGGCGACGACGATCCGCCCGAGCTGCGCGCGGCCGTTCACGAGTTGCGCGCGCGCGGCCTCGACGTCCTCGCCTGCGCGCTGGGCGCGACGGGAGCCCACGCCGAGGTGCCGCGGGGGGGCGAGCGGTCGCGGCTGGCGCTGCCCGACCTCGGCCCCGGCGCCGTCGGGCGCCTGGCCGCGGCCGTCGTGGCAGCGCACTCGGGCGACCGCCGCCTGGCCCTGGCCCGCGCGCTGCCCCCTTTGCGCGAGGTCGTCGTGGGCCGCCTGATCGACGAGGCGGCGCGAGCCAACGCCACCTACGCCTTCACCGCCGGGGTTGCCGAGAACGTGCCCGTGCTCGGGGTGCCCCTGACGGTCGCCGACATGGTGGTGCTGACCAAGAACCAGCTGATGATGGCGTACCGCATCGCGCTGTGCGCCGGAAAGCAGGGGGCGCCGCGCGACGTGCTCGGCGAGTTCCTGGGTGTGATCGGCGGCGGCTTCCTGTTCCGCCAGGCCAGCCGCCAGCTCGTCGGCCTGATCCCGGTCGCAGGGCTGCCGGCCAAGGTGGCGGTGGCGTGGGCCGGCACCGTGGCGGTCGGCCGGGCGGCGCAGGCGTGGGCCTCGAAAGGCGACGCGCTGACCCCAGGCGCCCTGCGCGGCTACTACCGCGAGGCGAAGGAGCGCGGCGCGGCGTACTTCCGCGAGCTGCGCGCGGCGCGCGGCGGCGCGGCCTCCTAGTCCCTAGTCCGGGAACAGGAACGAGCGGGGCCGCTGGCGCAGCCGGGCGCTGAGCGCCTCCAGCAGCGCGTGGCGCTGGGGAGCCTCGACGCCGCGGGCGCGGATCGCCAGCCCCAGCGCCAGCGCGAAGCTGACGCCGAGGTTCAGCACGCCCGCGCTGACCAGGCCCGCCGCGGCCATCCAGAACGGGGCCTGCGACAGCGCGCCCCAGCCCTGGCAGGCGACGGCGGCGGCGACCTGCCCGGTCGAGAGCGTGACGTGGCGGACGTCGGCCGGGACGCCGAGGAACTTGAGCAGCTCAGGCGTCAGCCCCAGCAGGACGCCGAGGGCGACGTTGCCGGCGAGGCCCGAGCCGTGGTGCTCGAGGAAGGCGGCCAGGCGCGCGGGGAAACGCTGGCCGAACACGAAGCGCAGCCGCCGGCTGCGGGCGAGTCCCGGCGCCACGCCGCGGAACACGAGCCAGTTGTCGAACCAGCCGGCGGCCAGGCTCGACAGCCACAGCAGCACCCCGGTGAAGGCCGCGAACAGCGGGGTCGGCCCCAGCAGCGAGTGCGACGCGAGCGTGTAGGCTGCCGTCTCCGCGGACAGCGGGGGGGCGCCGAAGCCGACGTTCCAGAGCAGCGCGACCAGCGCGACGCCCGGCACCACCAGTCCGACGTTGCCGAAGATCGAGGCCACCTGCGAGCGCAGCAGGTGCACGATCTCGTCGACCAGCGCCTCGAGGCCCTCCCGGGTCTCCACCTTGTGCATGCGCGCGGCCAGCGCGGGCCCGGTCATCGCCGGCTGCTTGGTGGCGAGCGTCAGGTGGGCGAGCTGCATCACGCTGAAGCTCGCCGCGTAGTTCGCGGAGAGCAGCAGGCCCTGCACGAAAGGCGCGGCCCCGGCCGCCATCGCCAGGAACTTGCCGTAGACGGTGGCGACGGTCAGCACGCCGCCGCCGCCCGCGGCGGTCAGGATCTCGCGGTAGTCCTCGCGGGTCCGCGCGATGTAGTGCTCGCCGGTCTCGGCCGAGCGGTCGACGACCTTCTTCGCCAGCAGCCGGGTGTTGGTCTCGAACAGCGCGCGGAGCTGGCGGCGGGCCAGCGTGTCGCGCACGAGGCGGGCCAGGAAGGCCGCCGCGAACGCGGCGCTGGCGTCGCCCGTGAGCATCGCGGACAGCGTGCGGGCGCGGCGGATCTGGGCGTCCATCCGCTCCAGCAGGTACACGATGCGGACGCTGACGCCGTACTCGTCGAGGTGGGCGTGGGCGCGCTCCAGGGCCCGGGCGCAGGCGTCGAGCCGTTCGTGGAACGCGGCCGCGGCCGTCGCGGTTGCGCCCTGGTCGCCGCCGCGCGCGGCGGCGACCAGCTCCTCGACGGCCCGCGTCAGCCCGAAGAACGGCAGCTCGCGGAACGATCCGGCGCCGATCCGGCGCCGGATCGCTGACTGCAGGCCCGTCGCGCGCAGCTCGCTCGCCAGCAGCAGCAGCGCGTCGGGCACGTCGTCGGCCACCGGGTTCCACGGGGCCGCTTCCGCCTCGTCCCCTTCCCCGTGGCGGAACAGCTCCGCGATGCGGCCCAGCGTCTCGTCGTCCAGCGACTCCAGCCAGTCGGCGTGGCGCTCCTCGGGGAACAGCGCGAGCAGGGCGGTGCCGAGCTCGGCGCGGAACGGATCGGCGGGCAGCAGCCGCACCGCGATCCGCTCCAGCGCCTCGGCCAGGAACGAGGCCTCGCGCGGCAGGCCCGTCTCGCAGAACAGCTCGAGCGCGTCGAGGTCGCGCACGGTCGAGCGCAGCGTCGTGGCGACGGCGCGTTTCCACTCCGGATTGCGGTCGAGCACCTGCAGCGCGAAGCGCAGCCGGGTGGTGGCGGGATGGCGGCGCTCGGCGTCTTCGCCGACCGCGGGCGCCCCGGGGCGCAGCACCCAGCCGAGCAGCGCGACCAGCCACTGCAGCCGGTCGCCGTAGGCCGCCTTCGCCGGCGCGTGGGCGAGCAGTGCGTCGAGCGCACCGACGTCCAGCGGCCGGAACAACCGGCGCACGGTCGACACGTGTCGCGTCAGGGACTCGCGCAGCGGCATGGGCGGGGATCATAGATCGGCGGACAGGCTCGGGAGCACCGGGGCCAGCGGCCCCCGCGGACGGCGCGCCGCGTCAGCCGGCGCTCTTGACGGGACCCGCGGTCGGCCCGGTCCTCGGCGGGCGAGCCCGCCACCCGGAGAAGCACCACCGCGAGACGATTCCGCCCCTCGCCGTGTAGACCTCGCTCTCCCAGGCGCCCAGCACGTCGTGGAGCTCCGCGGTCAGTGGCTTGTAGGATCGCTCGCTCATCCGCGTGAAGTAGAGCCAGGCACAGGTGTCCGGCGAGACGGCCAGCGCCGCCGCGCGGACCCGCCGCGCCTCGTTCGCGGCCCAGCCTTCGTCCACGGCGGCGACCGCGTAGCTCGGCCATTTCCACTGACGACCCGTTCTCACGCCGAGGATCTCCGGGCGTTGGCGGCGCTGGTACACGAGATGGCGACCCTCGTCCACGACCGGCCTCCCCCGCGGCGGGTTGGTTCCGAAGTGGTCGGTGCTGGCGGCGCGCGCGTAGAAGGCGAGACGCGGTCGGTCGGGCTTCTCCCAGTTGGTGGTGTAGAAGAGCCATGACGCGAGGCCCAGAGCCGACACGTACACGGGCTCCACGGCGCCCCTCCGCGCCTCGAGGTAGGCCGCGACCAGCTTCCGCGCCTCCTCGCCGAGGAAGGGTCGGCGGGCGTCCTCCAGCCGCTGCCAGGCCATCGGCGCGCAGGCCATGCCGACCAGCGCGACAGCCGCGGGAGCGGGCCACCGCCGGGCCAGCCCCCGGTACACGGCCGCCAGCACGGAGCCCATCAGGAGGACCAGAAGCGGAGCTGCGAACACCATCAGGCGTGGCACGCCGATCGGGTAGCGGCGGAGCGCGGAGGCCACGAGTGCGGCGGCCAGAGGACCCACCACCAGCACTCCCGCCCATGCGCCGCGGCGGTGGACGACGAGCGCGAGCCCTCCCGCCAGGAGCCCGGCCAGACCCAGCAGGGCAACGTCGGGAAGCTGAGGGATGCCGGCACCGTCGCCCCAGAAGGCCGGCCAGAGCGAGCCCCGCGCTGCCAGCAGGCCGCGCTCCGCGAACTGGGGGCCGGGCGCCAACAGGGCGAAGCCGTAGCCTTCCTGCTGCGCCGGCCCGGACGCCGTGCCGCGGTAGACGAGCAAGTACGGCATCAGCGCGACCGTCGCCCAGAGAACTCCGCACGCCGCGAGGGCGAGCCAGCGACGGCGACGCCGGGCGCCAGGGCGGAGCGCCAGCGCCAGCCCGACGGCAGCCACCACGAACAGGGCCGGAAAGGAGAGGAGCACGGCCAGCGCCCCCGTCAGCGCCAGCCCGACGGAAGCCGAGGCGAATCCGTCGACGCCTCCCCGGGGGCCGCCGCGACCCGGCCCCTCCGGCCCCGCGTCCTCGGCGTCGACGTGTCCAGTGCGATCCACAGGAGGAGTGTCGTCGCCAGCGCGTCCGTGCTCCAGGGCTTGACCTCGTTCGAGTAGCGGTGGAGCGTCGGCGAGAGCGCCGCCAAGGTCGCGGCGGCCAGACCCGTCGCGGGGTCCACCAGGCGCCGCCCGACGGCGAACACCAGGAGCGGCAGGGCCAGGCCGGCCGCCATCGGCAGTGCCCGGAGCGTGTGTTCGCCGACGCCGGCCCAGTGGACGACCGCCTTCTCGGCCATCAGGAACAGCACGGGCGCGAGTTGGTTGTAGTCGAGGGGCTTCAGCAGGTCGACCGCCGACCGCGACGCGATGTTGAGCGCCAGCATCGCCTCGTCGAGCCAGAGCGAGCGCCCAAGCAAGAAGTGGTACAGCCGGAAACCCGCACCGGCGGCCAACGCCACGGAGAGCAGCCCGAGTTCGGCGCGAGACAGACGGTGGCTCACGATGCGGAGACCGCTCCTGTGCGTCGGGAACCAGGACCCACGGGTTCACCCGTTATCGGAATGTCCGGACGCTACCACACCCTCCGGCGCGTCACGCGACGAGAGGCCGGCACCCGATCGGGTGCCGGCCCGGTTCCGAACTCCAGTCGGGTTGCGGTCGAGCACCTGCAGCGCGACGCGCAGCCGGGTGGTGGCCGGACGGTCAGAGCTCCCCGCCGAAGAGGGGCCCGATCAGGCGGGCGAGAGCCTCGCCTTCGCGAGCGCGGTCGCCCTCGTCGGGCGAGGCGAGCTCTTTCGCCCACAGGGCTTCTCACACAGGGCTTCGCTCACCGTGGCCCCCTCGCCGTCCGCTGCCAGCGTGACGCGGTACACCGCGCGAGGCTCGGCGACGGCCGCACGCTGACCGAAGTCCTCGCGGTGCCGACCGCGGCACTGGTCGAGGGGCCGGGCCTGGGATGCGTGCTGAACCGGTCACGGTCGAGGGAACGGCGCTGCCGGCGTGGACGGCGTGGCTGGGGCCCGCCCCGCACGTGCACCTCGCGGAGGCGCCCTGCGCCGACTACGCCGAGTTCGAGGCCTGCACGCCCACGCCGGGTTCTTCGCGGACGGCGTGAGCGTCGCCGCGCTCCACGCGTTCGCCTCCGCCGCCGGGGCACCCGCGCTGGAGGCCGCGCAGGTGCCGGGCCCCTCGTGGCGCGACGAGGGGCCGGCACCCGGGCGGGTGCCGGCCCCTGTTCAGGGACGACGGGCGCGATCAGGCCGCCGGGGCGGGCACCACGCTGCCGCGCGGCTCCGGGGAGGCGACCGGCTCGTAGCTCCAGCCGGTCCACAGGCCGAGCATGAACCACGCGAAGCAGGCGACGCCGCCGAGGAAGACCGTGTCGCCGACCAGCCGCAGCCAGCGCAGCACCTCCATGATCGGGAGCTGGAGGAACTCGGCGCTGCGCGCGTACCACAGGCCGGTCTCGACCGAGGCCCAGGTCTGGGCCAGGCCGATCGGCAGCAGGCTCAGCACGATCATCAGGCCGAGGCCCACGTTCATGCCCCAGAAGCCCCAGGCGAGGTAGCGCTCGCGCCAGGCGACGAAGCCGCTGAGACGCCGCGCGACGACCAGGACCAGGCCCAGCGAGAGCAGGCCGTAGACGCCGAACAGCGCGGCGTGGGCGTGGACGGGCGTCGTGTTCAGGCCCTGCATGTAGTAGAGCGCGATCGGCGGGTTGATCAGGAAGCCGAACAGTCCGGCGCCGACCAGGTTCCAGAAGGCGACGCCGACGAAGAAGCGCACTGGCCAGCGGTAGCGGACCATCCACGGCGCAGCCTGCTGCAGGCGGCTGGTGCGCCACGCCTCCCAGCCGACCAGCACCAGCGGGACGACCTCGAGCGCGCTGAACGTCGCGCCGACGGCCAGGATCGCGGTCGGGGTGCCGCTCCAGTACAGGTGGTGGAAGGTGCCGGGGATGCCGGCGAACAGGTACAGCGTCGAGGAGACGATCACCGCGCGGCCGGCCGTGCGCTCCTCGATCAGGCCGAGGCGGACGAACAGCAGCGAGATGGCGGCGGTGGCGAACACCTCGAAGAAGCCCTCGACCCAGAGGTGGACGATCCACCAGCGCCAGTACTCCATCACCGACATGTGGGTGCGGGCGCCGAAGAAGAAGCCGGCGCCGTAGATCAGGCCGATGGCGACCGAAGCGCCGGTGAACATCAGCACCAGCGAGCGCGAGCCGTCCTTGCGGTGGAGCGCGGGCCACAGCGCGCGCAGCATCAGCACCAGCCACAGCAGCAGGCCGACCCACAGCGCGACCTGCCAGCCGCGGCCGAGGTCGACGTACTCGTAGCCCTGGTGGCCGAGCCAGAAGGAGAGGCCGAGCGGCAGCACCTGGTGGATGGCGAGGTACTGGCCGACGAACGAGCCGCCGACGACGACCAGCAGCGCGCCGAACAGGACGTTGACGCCGAGGCGCTGGAACTTCGGCTCGCGGCCGCCGACGATCGGGGCCACGAACAGGCCCGCGGCGAGGAACGCGGTGGCGATCCAGAACATGCCGGCCTGGATGTGCCAGGTGCGGGTCAGCGAGTAGGGCAGCCACTCGCCGAGCGGGAAGCCGTAGAAGCCCTGGCCCTCGACGGTGTAGTGGGCGGTGATCACGCCGAGGATCACCTGCACGACCAGCAGCAGCACCACGGTGCCGACGTACTTGGCGACGGCCTTCATCGACGCGGTCGGCGCGATCTCGCCGAACGGGTCGCGGGCGGGCGGCTCGGGGTCCTTCTCCTCCTCGGGGCGGAACGCCTTCCACCACACGAGGGCGCCGATCGCCGCGAGCAGCAGGAACACGCTGACCAGCGACCACAGCACGTTGGCGCCGGAGGGCCGGTTGTCGACCAGCGGCTCGTGCGGCCAGTTGTTGGTGTAGGTCACCTTCGAGTCCGGCCGCTGGGTCGTGGCGGCCCACGAGGTCCAGAAGAAGAAGTCGACGAGCGCCGCGCGGCGCTTCGCGTCGGGGACCGTGACCTCCTTCATCGCGTAGTCCTCGCGGAGCTGCTGGAGCTCCGGCGCGCCGCCGAACAGCGCGTCGAAGTGGGCGGCCGTGCGCGCGATCGCCTCGGCCCGCTCGGCCGAGATCGTCACGGTGCCGGTCGCCGGGTCGTACGTGTTGGTGCGCATCTCGGCGACGAGGCGCTGCTTCAGCGCACCCTGCGCGCCCGCGTCGAGGTCGTCGAAGCGGCGGCCGTGCTCGCCGACGGCCCAGACGTCGAGCAGGGCGACGGCCTCGCGGTGCAGCCAGTCGGCCGTCCAGTCCGGGGCCTGATAGGCGCCGTGGCCCCAGATCGAGCCGAGCTGCTGTCCGCCCGTCGACTGCCACGACTCCTGGCCGGTGAGGATGTCGTCCTCGGTGGCCAGCACGGTGCCGTCCGCGACCACGATCTGCTTGGGGATCGGGGGCGCCTGGCGGTAGACCTCGCGGCCGTAGAAGCCGAGCACGAAGAAGGCGATCGAGATCGCCGCGAAGAACGTGATCCAGTACTTGTTGTCTTTCAGGGCGTTCATGGAATGACTCCGGGAAAAGCGGGCGGCGCTCAGTTCTCGAGCTCGGCGAGCGCGCGCTTGAACAGCACGTTGTTCTCGAGGTGGATGTGCTCCATCAGCTCGGCCTCGAAGGCGTCGAGGCGGCCGTACAGCGCGCGCCAGGTCGTGCAGGCCTCGGGCGGCGGCACCAGGTTGGTGGTCAGCTCGCGGGTGCGGCGCAGGTTCTCCGCGTGGTCGTCGTGCTCGCCCTCCATCACCCGGATCGGGCCGCCCGCGATGCGGCCGCGGCCGGCCGCCAGCATCGGGAACAGCACCTGCTCCTCCTTGGCGAGGTGGTCGAGCACCGCGGCGTGGATCGCGCTGACGTGGTCCGCGATGCCGCGCGGGCAGCTCGCCTTTTCGGCGTGCACCGACTCGACCTTCCTGGCCATCGCCTCGAGCTGCGGCAGCTCCTCGCGCAGCCGGCGGTGGTAGAAGCCGACGAGGTGGTCGATCAGCTCGGGCAGCGGAGCGCGGTCCCAGCGGCGGTGGTCGACGGCCGCCGGCGTCTCGGCTTCGATCGCCTGCAGGATCGCGGCCGCATCGAGGCCGCGCTCGGCGCAGGCCTCCTGCAGCGGTCGGCGGCCCGTGCAGCAGTAGTCGAGTCCGTTCTGGTGGAACACGCGCGAGGCCGCGGGGTGGGCGACGGCGAGCTCGGCGAGGGTCGTCTGCGGGGTCAGCGGGGCGGCGGGGTTGGGCGTCGTGGCCATCGGTCTTTCTCCTCCTGACGGCCAGCGCGTCGGCGGCCGATGCCTCTCCTTAGGGCAACCTCCGGGCCAGCCGGCCGCTCCTTTCGGATCAACGAGTTGCAGGGTGTGTTATGGTTCAGGTAACGGAATGGGGTTGTCATGGATACAGCGGTGATGTGTGAGCAATAACCCGGGCGGCTTCACCGACGCCGGGCTCGAGGCGCTGCTCGCGATCTCGCGCGACCTGACGGCGTCGTTCACGGCGAGCGACCGCTACGAGCGGCTGCTGTCCGCCCTGCGGCGCGTGATCCCGTGCGACGCCGCCTGTCTGCTGCGGCTGGAGGGCGAGGCGCTGGTGCCGGTCGCCGGGCACGGTTTGTCGTCACAGGCGCTGTCCACCCGCTACAAGGTGCAGGCCCACCCGCGGCTGTCGGCGATCCTCGGCGCCCGCGGCGAAGCCGTGCGCTTCCCGCCCGACTCGAAGCTGCCCGACCCGTTCGACGGCCAGCTCCTGAACGACCCGCACGCGCTCGAGCACATCCACGCCTGCCTCGGCTGCGCGCTGACCGAAGGCGGCGAGGTCGTCGGCGCGCTGACCGCCGACGCGCTGGAGCCGCGCGCGTTCGACGAACTCGACCCGCGCTTCCTGGCGACGCTCGGCGCGCTGACCGGCGCCGCGCTGCGCACGGCCTCGCTGATCGAGGCGCTCGAGGAGCGGGCGGAGCACAGCGGCCGCGTGGCCCGCGAGCTGCTGCGAGCTTCGTCGTCGTCGCCGCTGCTCGGCGCCAGCGCTCCGGTCGCGCGGTTGCTGGAGGAGATCGCGCTGGTCGGCGCCTCCGACCTGGCGGTGCTGATCACCGGCGAGACCGGCGTCGGCAAGGAGCTGGTGGCACGGGCGATCCACGCCGGCTCGCGCCGCCGCGACGAGCCGCTGATCCAGGTCAACTGCGCCGCGCTGCCCGAGGCGATCGCCGAGAGCGAGCTGTTCGGCCACGTCGCGGGCGCCTTCACCGGCGCGCTGCGCGACCGCGCGGGCAAGTTCGAGCTGGCCAGCGGCGGCACCCTGTTCCTCGACGAGGTCGGCGAGCTGTCGGCGGCGCTGCAGCCGAAGCTGCTGCGCGCGCTGCAGCAGGGAGAAGTGCAGCGCGTCGGGTCCGACAAGCTGCACCGGGTCGACGTGCGGGTGATCGCTGCCACCAACCGCGACCTCGCCGCCGAGGTCGCTTCCGGGCGCTTCCGGGCCGACCTCTACCATCGCCTCGCCGTCTACCCGCTGCACGTGCCGCCGCTGCGCGAGCGGCGCGACGACGTGCCGCTGCTGGCCGCCCACTTCGCCGACGCCGCCGGGCGCCGGCTGGGCCTCGGCCGCGTGCGCCTGGCCGAGACGGCGCGCGAGCGGCTGGCGGCGTTCGACTGGCCGGGCAACGTGCGCGAGCTGGAGAACGTGGTGAGCCGCGCGGTGCTGCGCGCCTCGCGCGGCCGCCACCCGCGCGAGGCGGTCAGCGTCGACGTGCGCCACCTCGACCTGCCGGCGCCGCTGCGCGGCGGGCCGCCCGGCCGCCGCGAGCGCGAGCGCGCCGAACAGGTCGCCGAAGGCGTGCAACTGCCGCCGCTGCCGCCCGGCACGCCGCTCTCGGAGCGGCTGGAGGCGGCGCGCCGCGCGATGGTCGGCCAGGCGCTGGCCCGCAACCCGACGCTCGCCGCGGCCGCCCGCGAGCTGGGCATGCACCGCAGCAACCTCCACCACCTGGTGGCGAAGCTGGGGCTGCGGCCGAAAGGCGAGCCGCGCTAGCGAGGCGGCGCCAGCGGCCGGGCCGTGCGGAGCCGCGCCGGCGGCGCGAGCGGCGCGCGCTCCGCCGTCTCCAGGCGCAGCGCGACGGCCGTCACCGGCTCCAGCGGCAGCAGTCGCAGCAGCGCACCTGCCGTCGGCGCGGACGGCGCCAGCCGCTCGCTGGCGATCTCCACGGGCGCGTAGCGGGTGCCGTCGTGCGAGGCCAGGAGGCGCAGGCGCGGCGGACGTTCGCCAGGCGCCACCTCCCACTCCACCGCGGCGACCGCGTCGGACGCGGGCAGGCGCACGTCGATCGCGCGCGCGGCCGGTCCGGAAGCGGAGTAGCGGGGACCGCCGGCCGCCGCGCTGCCCGGCAGCACGTCGGACCACTCGTAGGCCAGCGCCGGAGGCACGCTCGGCACCAGCAACACCAGTTCGGGGCCCTGGCCTGCCGTGTTCCGGGTGGGCCGGAGACGCCGGACCTCCTGCAAGTGCCGTGGCGGCTCGCCGATCTGGCTCGCGATCACCACCGAGACGTCGTGCTCGCGGGCCAGCCTCTGGGTCCACGGATCGAACCCGCGGACCCGGGTCAGCGACACACCGGGCGGCGTGCCGAGCTCGCGCGCCGTGGTGAGCGCGCGTCCACCCGACCAGGCGGCCAGGGCTTCCTTCGCCTGGTCGCGCGGCGACGGTTGCCGGTAGGAGCGCACGTCGAGAGCGCTCTGGGCCGCCGGCCACGCCAGGGCGATCAGGGTGGCGGCGGCGACCGCCGGCGCCCGCCGCGCGCCGATGCGCGCGATGCCGATCGCCGCGAAGACCGCGAGCACTCCGGTCAGCGGGACGAGGAAGCGGTCGTAGCGGACCTCGGCGGTGGCGAACACCGCCAGCACGACGACCGGCAGCGCGACGAGCGGAGCGAAGCGGCGAGGCCGACGCCGCCCGGCCCACGCGCCCGCGCCGGCGAGCAGCAGCCACGGCGCGCCCAGCGTCTCGCCCAGGCGCACAACGTAGGCGCCCAGGTTCTCCAGGTAGCCCGGTGCCTCCGTGCGCCCCTCGTAGTGGTAGCGCACCTGGGTGCCGGCGCCGGACAGCGCCTCCTCGAGGTGGAGCAGCGTGTAGGGCGAGCAGGCGACGAACACGAGCGCCGCGACGGCGCCGAAGCGCACGAAGTCCGCGGGCCTCGGCCCGCGGCGCAGCAGCAGGCCGAGCGCCAGCGGCGCCGCCAGCAGCGGCCCGGAGAACTTGATCGCGGAGGCCACCCCCAGCGCGGCTCCCGCGGCCGAAGCCCGGCGCGAGCGGCGCAGCGGCACGGCCAGGGCCAGCAGCCCGAGCAGGAACGCCACCTCCAGCACGACGTCGGTTCGGATCATGTGCGCCTGCTCGACGTCGAGCGGCGAGACCGCCTTCAGCAGCGCTGCCGCGCGGCCGACCGTCGTGCCGGCCAGGACGCGCCCGAGGGCGTAGACCAGGCCGACCGCGACCACGCCGAAGGCCGCCACCGTGATCCGCCCCGCCCATGTCGAGGCGAAGCCCGCCTCGCCGCCGGCGAGCCACTGGCCGGGCAGCAGCAGGTACAGGAACAGCCCCGGGTACTCGTAGAAACGGTGGTCGAGGTCGCCGTTGGCCAGCATGGCCGCGACCGCCTCGACGAACGACTGCTCGTCGCCCAGCGGGCGATGGCCGGAGCCCCAGCCGAGCCCCGTGAAGCGCAGCCCGGCCGCCACGGCGAGGGCCACCAGCAGCCACAGGTCGGGTCGGCGACGGGCGCTCATGGGCCCGGAACGATACCGGAATCGGACGACCGCGGCGCCCTGTGTCGCGCGGGGCCTAGCGGGCGGCCTCGGCCGGCCATTCGCTCGCGCGCATGACCCGCACCGCGCCGGGCTTCACCTTGCGGAAACCGCGGGTGATCCAGGCTCCGCAGTTCCACGGGCACGGCCCCTGGTAGGCGCCGACGCCGAGAAAACGCGGCGCGCCCACGCCCACGGCCACGATGTCGCCGCCGCACTTGACGCAGCGCCAGCGGCCCAGCTCCGTCTCATCGCTCAAGGGCGACCTCCGGGCGTTCCCACGCGACGTGCCCGCCACGCACCTCGGCGGCGGCCACCGCGAGGTCCTTGCGGCCGCGACGCTCGACGCGCGCCGCCGCGCCGTCCCGCAACTGCCGCGCGCGGAGGATGATCAGGGTGACCCGGTGGAAGCGGGTCTCGGCGGCGTCGCCGACGCTCCAGCTCAAGACCGGGCTCGCGAGGCGGACGAAGGGGGCGGGGATACGCGAGGCGGACGCCGCATGGGAATCTCCCTGACGGGACCGGCGCGGGAAGCGGTTCACGGGTCGACCGGACGCAGCCCGGAGCCAGGATCGGCAGGGGGAGGCGAGAGCCCGCGCGGGCTCGACGACTCCACGGTAGCCCCTTTCGGCCCCCGGGGCCACTCGTCGCCGCTATGCTCCCGAGCCAATGACCTTGCCCGCCCCGCCCGCCGCGCCGCGCCCGTTCCTCAAGTGGGCGGGGGGGAAGCAGGCGCTCGCCGCGCGGCTCGTCGAGGCCTTCCCGCGCGAGTTCGAGCGCTACTTCGAGCCGTTCCTCGGCGGCGGCAGCGTGCTGCTCGCGTTGCGCCCGCCGCGCGCCGTGGCCGCCGACCGCAACGCGTGGCTGATCGACGCCTGGGAGCAGATCCGCGACGCGCCCGACGCCGTGCTCGACGAGCTGGTGCCGCTGCCCAACACCCGCGAGGACTTCCTGCGCCTGCGCGGGGAGGACCCGTGGGCGCTGCCGCCGCCGCGCCGCGCCGCGCTCTTCGTCTATCTCAACAAGACGGCGTTCCGCGGCCTGTTCCGCGTCAACCGCGCCGGCCGCTTCAACACGCCGTGGGGCGCCTACGCCCGCCGCTACGCCGACCCCGCGAACCTGCGCGCGCTGTCGCTCGCGCTGCGCCCCGTCCTGTTCCGCCGCGGCGACTTCGAGGCGGGGCTCGCGGGCATCACGGAGCGCGACTTCGCCTACCTCGATCCGCCGTACTGGCCGCAGGGCGGCTACGCCGACTTCGCCCGCTACACGAGCGAGCCGTTCCGGGCCGAGGACCACGAGCGGCTGGCCGCCTTCGCCCGCGCCCTCGACGCGCGCGGCGTGCGCTTCGCGCTGACCAACTCCGACACCGACGCGGTGCGCGCCCTCTACCGCGGCTTCGAGCTGACGCGGATCGCCGCCCGCCGCGAGATCAACCTCTCCGCGGCGCGCCGCGGGATCGAGGAGCTGCTGATCCGGAACTACTGACCGAGCACGAGCGGCACGCCGGCGGCCATCAGCGCCGCCGCCAGCACGTGGCGCAGGGTGACGTGCTCGCCGAAGAGCAGGCGGCCGTTGACGAGGGCGAGCGTCAGCCCCATCGCCCGCTTGACCGACTCGACGCTGCCGGCGTCGAGCCCCTTCAGCGCGGCGTACTGCAGCCCCAGCGCCGCCGAACCGGTGACCACCGCCAGCGCCAGCAGCCACGGCCGCCGGCCCAGCGTGCGCAGGCCGGACAGGCGGCCGCGCAGCGCGAGCACGACGAGCAGCCCGGCCCCGACCACGCCGCACTGCACCGCGCCGTGGAGCAGCGGCGACGCGAAGCGCAGCGCGTCGCGGTCGATCACCGCGACCAGGCCCCACGCCGACGCCACGACCAGCATCAGGCGCCGGCCGTGCGCGGCGGCGTCGGGGTCGACGCCGGGGCCGACGGCGTGCGGCAGCAGCCACGCGCCGCAGGCCACGGCCGCGATGCCGACCGCCTGCAGCGGGCGCACCGGGTCGCCCAGCCAGAGGACGCCGATGCCGGCCGCGAACACCGGCGAGAGCGCGAGCAGCGGCAGGCACACCGAGAGCGGCGCCATCGACAGCGCGCGCAGGAACGTGACGTGGGCCCAGGCGCTGAAGGCCGCGGCCAGCAGCGTGCGCGGGGCGTAGCGCGCGAGGTCGAAGCCCGGGTCGTGCGCGAAGGCGCCGACGGCGGCGAAGGCGGGCAGGCCGAGGAACGCGAGCGCCGCGCCGAGGGCGAGGATGTCGACGCCCTGCGCGAGCCGCTTGCGCTGGACGTCGAGCGCGGCCCAGCACAGGCCGCTGGCGAACAGCGCCAGCGCCGCGGCGCTCAACGGCGGCTCATCGCGACGCGGGCTCCAGGTCGTGGCCGCGGGCGTGCGCCGCGCGCGCCTCGCGGGTCGCGAGGTACGGCGTGCCGTGGTGGTTCCACCAGGCCTGCGCCTCCGCCTCGCTCCACTCGAGCACGCTCGCCAGGTGGTCGAGCTCCGCCTGCAGCGCACGGCCGTCGCGCGGCCGGCTCTCGGGGGCGAAGGCGAGGCCGTGCATCAGGAGATCCTCGAGGGCGTGTGGCAGCGCCCGGCCCAGCACTGCGGAGGGCGGCGGCGGCGGGCCCTGCTGCTGGCGCGCGAAGATCTCGAACGCCGAGCTGCCCGAGTACGGCGTGCGTCCGCACAGCATGAAGTAGCCGACGGCGGCCAGCGCGTAGACGTCGAGCCGCACGTCGACTTCCGCCGGCCGGGTCAGGCCCTCGGGCGCGAGGTAGAGCGGGGTGCCGAGTGCCGTGCCCTCCTGCGAGAGGGCGGGCCCGGGTCCGCCGCGCAGGTCCTTGACCAGGCCGAAGTCGAGCACCTTGACGAAGTCCGGGATGCCGCCGACGACGCAGGCCATCACGTTGGCGGGCTTGACGTCGCGGTGGACGAGACCCGCCGCGTGGGCCTCGCCGAGGGCCGCCGCTGCCTGCCGCAGCAGGTGCACCGCGCGCCCCGGCGGGATCGGCCCGAAGCTGGCGACCATCGCGTCGAGGTCGATGCCGCGCAGGCGCTCCATCGCGTAGTAGAAGACGCCGTCGCGAGTGCGGCCGAAGTCGTAGATCTCGACCGTGTTGGGGTGGCTGAGGCGGCTCGTCGCGTGGGCCTCGCGCTCGAAGCGCGTCAGCGACTCCTCGGTGACCAGCTCGGGGGCGATCAGCTTGACGACGGTGGGCCGCCGCAGCAGCGAGTGGTGGGCCTCCCACACGACGCCCATGCCGCCGCTGCCGATCCGCCGCAGCAGGGTGTAAGGGCCGATCACCTGCTTCGGCGACTCGCCGCGCAGGCGGTGGGCGGTGCGCAGCGCGACCCGTGCCGCGATCGCCGCCAGCGCGGCCAGCGGGCCGAGCAGGGCGAGGCTCAGCGAACCGCGATGGCTGGCGACGAAGGCCCCGGGCCGCGGCGTGACCTCGATGCGCCACGCGCGGTCGGCCACCGGGACCGAGAAGGTCTCGACCCAGGTCGGCACGCGGGCGCCACCCGGGCCCGCGCCCCAGGTGTGGACCTCCTCGCGGGCGCCGGCCTCGCCCTCGTCGGTGACCACGACCTTGATGTCCTCCGCCTCGATCCGCTTCAGCGCGTGGTCGAGCAGCGGGCCGACGCGGAACACGGCGATGCCGAAGCCGAGCAGCGCCTCGCGCCGGGCGGGCACGCCGGCCGGCGGCAGCCCGCCGCGGTATGCGGGCTGGTACACCGCGACCGACCACAGCGGCAGGTCCTGCGGGTCCTCGACCAGCCGGAAGCGGGGCGAAGCGACCGGCTCGCCCCGGTCGCGGGCGGCCAGCGCGTGGCGGCTGCGGCCGGGGTCGGACATCACGTCGAAGCCGAGCGCGCCCGGGTGCGGCGGCTCCATGTAGACGATCGGGGCGTGGGCAGGGCCCGGCGTCACCGGCCGCGGCCCGGCCGGCGAACTCTCCCAGACGCTGAAGCCCGCCAGTCCCTCGCGCGCGGCCTCGCGCTCCAGCTCCGGAATCCGCGAGCCGTCGACCCACGGCAGCCACTCCAGCGCGTAGAGCGCCGGGTGCCGCCGCAGCAGCGGCGTGGTGAACGCGCGGAACTCCCGGCGGTCGACGTGTTCCGAGGCGGCGAACAGGCCGGCCACGGCCAGCGCCGGTTCCAGCGGCGCGCTGACGGCGCCGGCGATCGCGGCCGCGGCGCGCCGCGCGCGCGAGCGGAAGCGTTCCTCGGTCTCGGATTCTTCGGAGCGATGGGTGACGAAAGCCGCCGCCAGGCCGGCGGCGAGCAGCGCCGCGCCCAGCACCAGGTCGCCCGGGCGCAGCAGCCGGCGCAGCGCGCCCAGGCTCAGGTCGATGCGCGAGCGGCTGGGACGCGGCGTCACGCGGCGGCGGCGGAGGTGAAGATCACGGGGAACCCTGCCGCGATTCTACAGAGCGCCTCAGCGCGGGGCTAACCTCTGGAGGGGTGGCCGCCGGAAGCCGCGGCCGGGAGGAGCGCCATGAGCCACGTCGCGCAGGTGGGCGCCGGCCCGCAGTACCGTCGCACGGCGATCCGGATCGGTGCCTGCGAGACGCCCGGGGACTGAGATGGCGGCCCCGCTCCACCCCCGCGAGGCGCGGCGGCTCGAGCTGCTCCGGCTCCACCGCATCCTCGACACGGGCCCCGACCCGGTGCTCGACGAGCTGACCCAGCTCGCCGCCGAGATCTGCGGCACGCCGGTCAGCCTGATCAGCCTGGTCGACGAGGACCGCCAGTGGTTCAAGTCGCGCCATGGGCTGAGCGTGGCCCAGACGTCGCGCGACGTGGCCTTCTGCGCCCACGCGATCCTCGGCGAGCGCGTGTTCACCGTCGAGGACGCGACCCGCGACCCGCGCTTCGACCGCAACCCGCTGGTGCTCGAGGAGCCGCGGCTGCGCTTCTACGCGGGCTTTCCGCTGGCGGTCGAGGAGGGGCTGCCGCTCGGCACGCTGTGCGTGATCGACCGCGAGCCGCGGCAGTTGTCGGCAGGCCAGCAACGGGCGCTGGAGAGCCTGGGCCGCATCGCCGCCGAGCTGCTCCGGATGCGCCGCACAGCCCTCGAGCTGAAGCCGCTCGAGGCGCTGCTGCCGACCTGCGCCTACTGTCGCCGCGTCAAGGACGAAGACGGGACGTGGGTCGCGGTCGAGCGCTATCTCGAGCGGCACGAGCGGCCGACCCACGGCATCTGCCCGACCTGCATGGAGGCCCGCTTCCCCGGGGAAGCCGCGCTCGTGCGCGAGCGCGGCGGCAAGTAGCGGAAGAGGCGCCGGGATCGAAGGCCCGGCGCCCCGGTCGCGCGGGCCTACTCGAGCAGGCTGCGCAGCATCCAGGCCGTCTTCTCGTGGACCTGCATGCGCTGGGTGAGCAGGTCCATCGTCACCTGGTCGGCGGCGCGCTCGGCCGCGGGGAACACGGAGCGCGCGGTCTTCACCACGGCCTCCTGGGCTTCGACGAGCTGGCGGATCATGTCCTCCGCCTTCGGCACCTTCGTCTCCTCGGGGACGCTCGACAGCTTCGCGAACTGCGCGTAGCTGCCCGGCGCCGGGTGGCCCAGGGCCCGGATGCGCTCGGCGACGAGGTCGACGGCCAGCGCCAGCTCGTTGTACTGCGTCTCGAACATGAGGTGCAGGGTGTTGAACATCGGCCCCGTCACGTTCCAGTGGAAGTTGTGGGTCTTGAGGTAGAGCGTGTAGGTGTCGGCCAGCAGCTTCGACAGGCCGGCGGCGATCGCCGCGCGGTCCTTCGCGGAGAGGCTCATCTCGACGGCCGGGCCGCCGCCCTTGTTCTTCTTCGCCATGGTGCTCCTTCCCGCGGCCGAAGGCGCCGCGTCGCGTCCAGATTACGCCCGGGCGCGCGCTCCGCGAAGCCGGTCGTCGGGTTCTGGCGCCGGGCAGAGCCCGTCGCCAGTCCCATGGGGGCTCCGTCGGACGACTCCGGCCTCCTCCGCCCCCAAACCCCCAGGCTTCAGGACAGCGGCTCGCCCTCGCGCACCACGAACCCGAGCCCGGCGAGACCGCGCTTCGCCCGCTCCGAGACCGTGCCCGAGACGCGCAGCTCGACCCGGCTCGCCCGCAGCTCCGTCTTGGCGCGCGCCGCCAGCTCGCGGGCCTGCTCCGCGAAGCTCGTGGTCCAGCGCACGTGGTCGACCGGCAGCAGCGCGATGGCGGTGCCGCCCGAGCGCACGACGAGAGCGCGGTTGTCGGGGAGCAGCGCGGCCGCGGGGCGCTCGCGGTCGAGCCGCCGCATCATCTCCGCCGACTCGACGTGGAAGAGGGCCTCGCGCTCGCCTCCGGCCTCGACCGCGTTCGCCACCCACGAGGCGGCGGCGTCGGGCTTGACCGCGTGGAGCGCCGCGATCAGCCGCGTCTGCAGCGTCAGCGTCCAGCCGTCGGCGCGCCACAGCGCGTTCGCCACCTCGGGCGGAACCTGCAGTTCGCGGGCCCGCGCCTCGTTGACCTTGCGCACCTCCTCCGGGTCCGCGCCCCAGACCAGTTCGCCGACGTCCGCAGCCGTCGCGGCCACCGGCGGGATCGGCAGCGCGATCTTCGCCGCGATGCCGCCGGCGGCGTCCACCTTGCCGAAGTCGCGCAGCGCCTGCGCCAGCACCGGGTTGGTCGTGTACGGATCGACCCCCAGCTTCTGCGCCCAGCGGCGGGCGGCCGAGTTGACCCCGAGCAGCGCGTTGGCCGCGCCGCCCGCCGCGTCTTCAGCCTTCTCGCCGCCCGTGCGCGGGTCGGGGCCCTGCTCGAGCGCGCGAGCGCGCTCCTCGTCGGTCGTGGTCGCCGCGTCCTTGACGTCCGCCGCGGCGCGCTTCGCCTTGCGGCCGAGGTTGACGCCGAAGCGCTTGATCCCGCCGCCGATTCCTTTCGCAGTGCCCACCGGGTCCTTGGCGACGGACACCACGCCGCGCCCGACCTGCACCACGGCGCCGCCGGCGGCGCGGGCGAAGACCTCGCCCTTCGAGACCTGCTCGAGCTGCACCAGCGCGTCCAGCTCGCGCAGGCGCACGTCGAGCAGCGACAGGCCCTCGACCGGCATGTCGCCGAAGTCGGTGCGCAGGTCGAAGCGGTAGTAGTACCCCTCGGCGTCGACCGGGTCGACGACGCGGTGACGCGGTCCGGTCGCGCGCGCGCCGAGCAGGCCCGCGGCGGTGACCTGCGGTGGCGGCTCCTCCTGGGCGGAAAGCGGGAGCGGGACGAGGGCGGCGAGCAGGGCGGAGCAGGCGAGCGTTCGGACCATGTGCCGATGCTAGCTCCTGGACGAGCGTCAGAATGCGTGGCCCAGGGCCAGGTAGAACAGGCCGCCGCGCCGGGCCGGGGCGCCTTCGTCGAGCGGGTAGCCCCAGTCGAGGCGCACCAGGCCGACCGAGGTGCGCAGGCGCAGGCCGAGGCCGATCCCGGTGCGCTCCAGGTCCTCGCGGGCGTCGCCGAGCCGGCGGCGCCGGGCGTGGTCGAGGAAGAGGCCGCCGCGCAGGCCGCCGCGCAGCGGGAAGCGCAACTCCTGGTTGAGCACCAGCAGCCGGGTGTCCTCGCCCAGCGCGCCGATCAGCGCGCGCAGGCCCGTCGGCGCGGGCTCGTGGCCGCGCACCGTGTACGGCCCGCCGATCGAGAGCGCGTCGGCGGCCGAGCGGCCCACCGCGACGCCGCGCGACCACTCGACGCGGGCGGCCGTGGCCGACACCAGGCCTCCCGGCAGCGGCAGGTAGACGAACTGCTGCACGAGGCTGCGGTCGAACGCGAGCGGCACCTCGAAGTCGCCGAAGCCGGTGCGGTAGCGGACCTGGGACAGGCGTGGGCTGTTGCGCTCGTGGTGGACCGCCGTGAAACTGCCGCGGCGCGGGTCGAGCAGGTCGTCGCGGCGGTCCCACGTGCCCGTCAGCGTCGCCCGCGCGAAGCGGCCGTCCGCGATCTCCTCGCCGGCGGTCTCGGGGCGGTAGGCGAACCACCGCGCGCCCAGGCCCAGCGCCAGCTCGACGTCGCGCCAGGGACGGACCCTCGGCTCGAGGGAGAACTCCGTCGCGCGCTCGCGGTAGGGCGGGGCGGCGCCTTCGGCCGCCAGCGGGTCGTCCTTCCAGGAGGCGAACGCGCTGCCGCGCAGGCGACGGCCGAACAGGCGCGGGGTGGAGAGCCAGGAGCGGACGGCGCGGGCGTCGGTGCCGACGCGGGCGGCGAGGCCGGCCGAGCTCGGCCCGCCGAACAGGTGGCGGCGGGTCACGTCCGCGACGGCCCCGAGCCGCAGGCTGTCCTCGCCTCCCGGCTCGTCGCCGGGCAGCGCGAGTTGCAGGCCGTAGCGCACCCGCCACGCCGGCCACTCGTCGAGTTCCACCCGCACCGGCACGGCGCCGTCCGTGCCGTTCGCAGGCGTCACCGACACGCCGCGGAAGGATCCCGTGTCGTACAGCCTCCGCGCCGCGCGGGCGAGCGCGTCGGGGTCGAGCGGCCGCCCCGGAGCGAGGCGCAGCGTCCGCTCGACCAGGTCCGCGTCCGCGTGCACGAGCCCCTCGACCTCCACCGCGGACACGTACTGGCGCGGGCCCTCGGCGACCGTGACCTCCAGGTCGAGCCGGCCGTCCGGCTCGAGCTTCGCCCGCGGCCGCAGCGTCACGGCGCCCCAGCCCGCCGCGCGATAGGCGCGCTCCAGCCGCCGGAGCGCGGCCTCCAGCTCCACCGCCCGCGGCCGGGCGCCGGCGGCGAGGCCCAGCGCCTCGCGCGCCGCCGCTTCGCCGAGGCCGTCCGCGCCCGCGATCCGAAGTGCGCCGAGCGCGACCTCGGGCCCCTCGTCGACGCGCACGGGCAGGGTCGCCCGCGACCCGTCGAAACGCGGTGTGCCGACCTCGAAGCGGGCGCCGTACAGCCCGTCGCGCCAGTACTCGCGGCGCAGCGCGGCCTGCGCCGCGGCCGGCTCGCCCCAGGCGCTGCCGTCGTCGAGCAGCGGCGCGAGCGCCGCCCGCAGCCGTGCCGGGGCGAGGCGGGTGACGCCCTCGAACGCGACCGCGCGGTGCGTCGAACGCGGGCCTGCGGCGACCTCCACGCTCAGCAGGAGCGCGTCGTCCGCGACGCGTTCGACGCGGGCGGCGACCGTCGCCCGCAGGTGGCCACGGCGGCGGAGCACGGCCTGGACGCGCGCCTCCGCCTCCTCGCGCAGGAAGCTCGCCACCGACACGGAGCGCCACGCCTCCGTCGCCGCCTGGCGCAGGGCGGCATCGGCGCGCACGCCGCGGAAGGTCACGCGGGTGCGCGGGCCGGTCTCGACCTCGTAGACGAGTTCGAGCCCGCTGCCGTTCGTCTCGCGGCGCGCCGCCACGCGGGCGGTGAAGAACTCGAGCTTCGCGAGCCGCTCCTCGAGCCGCCGCTGGTCGGCGGCCCAGCGCGCGAAGTCGAAGCGGTCGCCGGGCCCCAGCTTCAGCGCCCGCCGCAGCTCCGCGGCGACGGCATCCGGCGCGCCCGCGAGGCGCACCGCTCTCACCCGCGGCCCGCTCTCCTGCGCCGCGGACGAGCCGGACCCGACGCCGCGCCGCAGCTCCAGCGTCAGCCGGCCGGCGTCGTCCCGCACCGCGCGCGCCTCCAGGTCCCGCCGGGCCTCCCAGCCGAGCACCCAGGTGACGGCGCCGGCGGTGTCGAGGTTCTGCGACCACACGGCGCGCAGCCGCGGCGACAGCCGCAGCGACGCGGTCAGCCGCGTGGCCGGGTCCTGGTCGATCGCGACGGCCGTCGGGTCGAAGTCGACCTCGGCGCTGCCGCCGCGCTCGACGCGCACGCTCTCGAAACCGAGGCGGCGGCCCGCGGCCCCGAGCAGGTCGGAAGAGAGGTAGCCGAGCGCGAGCTGGGCATCGGCCAGCGTCGCGTCCGCCGCGTCCTTGTCGCCGGTCAGCAGCAGCGCGTTGATCTCGCGCTCGCCGAGCGGCGGGTCCGCGCTCTTGCGCGCGCGGAAGCGCCCCCAGGTGCCGGAGACCTGCACGTTGACGGTGTGGCCGCCGCGGCGGGTGACGGCGACCGCGTCCACCTGCGGGACCACGGCGCCGGAGTCCCGGTACTCGATGGCGGCCCGCTCCAGCGTGTAGGTCGCGCCGCCGAACCACACCTCGGCGCCGGGCTCGACGGTGATGCGGCCGAGCAGGCCGGGCTGGCCCCAGGTGCCGACCGAGCGCAGGTCGAGGCGGATCCCCGCGCGGCCGTAGTTGGTGTCGACCACCAGGTCGCGCGCGGAGCGGATCGCGACGTCGAGCCGCATCGGGTCGAAGAAGCCGAGGTCGGGGGCCAGCAGTCCGCGCACGTTCGACAGCGGCTCGGCCTCGAACGCGGCGCGGCTGATCAGCAGGTTGCTGCGGTAGCCGCCCGTGCGCACGGTGACGTCCCCGCCCAGCGCCAGGTTCCCGCCGTCGACGGCGAAGGCCACCTCGGCGTCGGCCTCGCCGCGGAAGTCGCGCGGGAACTCGAACGCGAACCCGCGGGCGGAGAGCCCGATGCGGCCGCGCCAGGGGCCGCTCCCCTCGCGCGCCAGCGCGCCGTCGAGGGTCGCGGCGCCGCCGTTGAGACGGCCGCGGAAGCCGTCGAAGCTGATGCGCCCCGGGGTGAAGGTGACGTCGCCGGCGACGCTGTCGAACAGGAAGCGCGGCTCGCGCACCAGCAGCAGGCCGCCGTCGACGCTGCCGCGGCCGACGAGGTCCGGCGCGTTCCAGGCGCCGCTCGCGCGCAGGTCGAGGGCGAGCCGGCCGCCGCTGCGGCCGTCGGGCAGCAGCGGCGAGAGCAGCTCGAGCGGCACGTCGCCGCGCAGCCAGGCGGCGAGCGTCGGCCGCGGCGCGGTGGCGAGATCCACGCGGCCGGCGAGCGTGAAGTCGCTGCCGCCGGCCACCACCCGCCACGGCAGCAGGTCGAGGCCCGACGGCGAGAGCGCGATGCGGGCCGGCCCCTCCGCCTCGAGCGACACGCCGGCGAGCTCGAGGCCGCCGGTGTCGAGCAGCAGCTCGCCGTGCATCGCGTCCTTCTCGGGCGCCGACGCGACCAGCGTCGCCTCCGCCGCGACGCGCCCCGCGAGCGGGCGCGGCAGCCGCACTCCGACCTGCGCGAGGTCGAGGCCGACGAGCCGGGCTTCGACGAGTGCGCCTTCGCCCCGGTCGTCGCGCGCGGCCAGCGCTTCCGGCAGCCAGCGCGCGAAGAAGGCGAGCGGCGCCCCGGCGCTCGCCTCCAGCCGCGCGCCCGCGTGCCGCGCCGCGGCGGTCAGCCGCAGCTCGCCCTGCTCGAGGCGGGCGCGCAGCTCGCCGGTGACCGGCTCGGCGGCGGTGGCCACGGAGAGCGCCTCGGTGTGCAGCTCGCCCCGCAGCTCGGGCGCAGAGGTCGCTCCGCTCGCCTCCAGGCGCGCGTGGAGCGTTCCTGCGATCCCGGGCCCGACGTCGACCCGGACCCCGGCAGCGGAGAGCGCGGCGCGCAGCTCGGCGAGCGGCCCGTCGAGTGTCACCGCGAGCGCCGCGCCGTCGGCGAGCCGGCCGTGGGCGGCCAGAGTCAGCCCGCCGAGCCGCGCGTCGAGCCCGTCGACGGCCAGCGTGTCGCCCTCCAGCGCGATGCGCGCCGGCGCCAGCGTGAAGGGAAGGGTGGCCCACTCGCCGCGAGCGTCGTTCAGTTCGGCGCGGGCCGCGTCGAGCTGCCACGTGCCGCCCGGGCCGCGACGGCCACGCAGGTCCAGCTCGCCCCCGAGCCGGCCGCTCGCGAGACCCGCGGTGCCGAGCAGTGTCCGGAGTTCCGGTGCGAACTGCACGCGGGCGTCGAAGTGCCCGTCGGCCGCGAGCCGGGCCTGGCCCGTCGAGTCGAGCGTCGGCAGGGCCGCGGTCAGCTCCAGGGCGCCGCGCTCCAGGAGCGCGCGACCCTCGAGGTCGCCCCAGCCGCCGTCTCCGCGCCCGACTCCGCGCAACGCGAAGCGCGCCTCGGCCGCGGAGCCCGTCCCCGCGGCGTCCAGCTCCGCGCTACGCGCCCGCCACGGTCCCGCGGCCGTCTGCTCGAGCCGCGCCTGCAGGCGGTACCGCGGCCGGGCGAGCGTGCCCGCGAGCGCGAGCGTCGCGTGCGCGTTCGTCGCGCGGGTCCCGCGCAGGTCCAGCCCGTCCGCCGCCTCGAAGGTGAACGCGCCGTCCAGCGCGCGCCCGGGACCGCGGACGGTGGCCGCGCCGCGGGCGCGGACGCCGATCGAAAGCCGCACGTCGGCCTCGACGCGGGCTTCGGGGGCGGACAGCGGACCGTCGAGGCGGGCTCGCAGCAGCGCGTCGGCCGCGCCGGCGTCCGGCAGACCGAGGTGCCGGAGGGCGGTGTCGAGCGAGCGCAACGTGAGCAGGGCATCGCCCCGCACGGTCGCCGGCGCGAGCTCGCCCGCGAGCGCTGCTTGCGCACTCCAGGCGGAGCCGCCCGGGCCGTCGACGTGGAGACGGTAGCTCCCGCCTTCGACCGCGAGCGTGGCCCGGGTCGCGACGGTCCCGGCTTCGCGCCGCTCGACTCGCCCTCGCGCCGTGACGGCGTCCGCGGAGAGCCCGGACCAGCGCGCCTCGACCTTGCCGTCGATCGCGCCTGCCGCCGCGTGCAGCAGCGCGCGGCGGGCCGGCGGGAGCAGCGACGCGAGCGCGCTCTCGCGCAGCCCGCGCAGGGTGATGCTCGCCGCACCGGCGCCGCCGGCTCCGATCTGCCCGCGGGCTTCGAGCGCCGCGTCGCGCCAGGCCGCGCGCGCGCGATCGACGCGCAGCGTGGCGGACTCGAGCGTCGCCTCGACGTCGAGCGAGACGCCCGCGAGCGGCGCCCGGCCGAGGTCGCCGCCGCGCGCCTGAAGGGCGAGTCGCGGCTGCGAGAGCGCGAACGCGCCGTGCGCGCGCCAGTCGAGAGCCCCGCGGCCGAGCTGGAGGGCGTCGAGGTCGAGCCGGCCGGCGAGCTCGACGCGCGCGCGCCTGGTCGTCGCCGCGACGTCCTCCAGCGCGAGCGCGCCGGCTGCGCTCAGCTCCGCCGAGGAGAGCCGCAGGCCGTCGACGCGCAGCGCGCGCCCGTCCCAGCCGACGCTCTCCGCGGCGAGCGTCGCCGTGCCCTGCCGTGCCTCAGCGTGCCAGGCCAGCGTGAAGGCGGGCAGCGGACGCGGTCCGCCATCCGCGTCGAGCTCGAGCCCGGGCCCGGAGACCCGCGCGCCGGCCAGGCCATCGGCCGCGGTCCAGGCGAAGGTGGCGCCGCGCACCGTCACTCGTCGCGGCCACGGCAGCGGAGCGCTCGCACCGGCGGGGGGAGTGGACGTTCCGTCGCTGCGGGTCCCGTGCCACGCGACGTCGAGGCCGTCGACGTCGACCGCGTCGATCGCCAGCGCGCCGAGCAGCGCGCCGCGTCCCAGCGTCGCCTCGACGCGCCGCGCGCACGCGCGCCAGCCGTCGCCGGCCAGGCACGGGGCCTCGAGCGCCACGCGGCGCGCGGCCAGGTCGAAGCGCAGCCCGGCCGCGTCCAGGCGCAACCCCTCGCGGTCCAGCCGCGAGCGCACGGCGCGCATCGCGGCCTCGCGCGCGGGCGGGGTGTGCAGGGCGACGCCGGCCGCCGCCAGCGCGCCCAGCAGCAGCGCGGCCGCGCGACGCCGGCGCCGTCGGGGTGGGGCTAGACCGCGGTCATCCACCCGCGGGTGTCGGCGCCCCCGTACTGGACGCCGGTGATCGTGTCGTACAGGCGGCGGGCCAGCGGGCCCATGGCGCCGTCGGCGATCTTCAGCTTCTCGCCCTGCCAGCACAGCTCGCCGACCGGCGAGATCACCGCGGCCGTGCCGCAGCCCCACACCTCGGCGAGCGAGCCGTCGCGGTGGGCGTCGACGACCTCGTCGATCGACAGCCGCCGCTCGCTGTGCGGCACGCCCCACTCGGCCAGCAGGTCGAGCACGGAGGCGCGGGTCACGCCGTCGAGGATGGTGCCCTCGAGCGGCGGCGTGATCACCCGGTCGCCGATGCGCACGAACAGGTTCATCACGCCCATCTCCTCGCACCAGCGGTGCTCGGAGGCGTCGAGCCACAGCACCTGCGCGTAGCCCAGCTTCTGGGCGTCGAGCGCGGCCCGCAGCGACGAGGCGTAGTTGGCGCCGGCCTTGACCGCGCCGAGACCGCCGCGGGCGGCGCGCACGTAGCGCTGCTCGACCCAGATCTTCACCGGGTTGATGCCCTCGGGGTAGTAGGCGCCGACCGGCGACAGGATCACGAACAGCGCGTAGCGCCGCGACGGGCGCACGCCGAGGAACGGCTCGGTCGCGATCAGCGTGGGCCGGATGTAGAGCGCGGTGCCGGGCGCGCCGGGCACCCAGGCCGCGTCGGCCTTGACCACGGCGCGGATCGCCGCGACCAGGTCCTCCGCCTCCATCGGCGGCATGCACAGGCGCGAGGCGCCGTCGTGCATCCGCCGCGCGTGGCGGTCGACGCGGAACAGCCGCACCTGGCCGTCCTGGCCGCGGAACGCCTTCAGGCCCTCGAACATCGCCTGGCCGTAGTGGAAGACCGCCGCAGCCGGGTCGAGCTCGAACGGGGCGTAGGGCACCACCCGGGCGTCGTGCCAGCCGCGGCCGTCCGTCCAGTCGGCCACGAACATGTGGTCGCTGAACACGCGGCCGAAGCCGAGTTCGCCCGGGGCGGGCGGCGTGCGCGGCGTCTCGGTGCGGCGGATCTCGATCTCCATGTTCGGCACCTTCTGGTCTCCGGGACGCGCCCGCGCCCTTGCACGCGAGGCGTCGGCCCGGGGGAGGGAAGACCGTCTCTAGCGCTGGCCCCCGGCGGCGGCCGGCAGCCCCAGGCGGCGCGACTCGCTGTCGACCGCCTGCAGGAAGAGGTTGAGGTTGGCCAGCCGCTTGCCGTTCACGAACACGGTGGGCGTGGCGTCGACGCCGAGCCGCTCGGCCTCGGCGATGTCGGCCGCGAGGCGCTGCTTCGCCCGCGGCGAGTCGAGGCAGGCGCCGAGCGCCGTCGGATCGAGCCCCGCGCCGACCGCGATGCGGACCACGTCGTCGCGCGTCGCGTTCTGCGGCGGGGCCGCGAACACCCGGTCGTGGAAGGGCCAGAAGCGGCCCTGCTCCTCGGCGCACACGGCGGCGAGCGCGATGTTGCAGGCGCCCCGGTGCAGGGTGCCCTGGAGCCGCGGGTTGCACTCCTGGTCGATCGGGTAGTGCTTGAAGTGGATCGACACCCGGTTGCCGGACGACGGCAGGTAGTTGGCGAGCGCGCCCGCGATCGAGCGGCAGAACGGGCACAGGAAGTCCGAGTACTCGACCACCTTGATGGGGGCGTTCTCCGGGCCCTTGAACGGCACGTTCGCCAGGTCGATCTTCTCGGCGCGGCTGCGCTCGAACGCCTCGCGCGCCTGCTGCTCGAGGTAGGCGTTGAGCTTCTGCGGGTCGGCCAGGATGCCGCGCAGGCGGGCGACCTCGGCCTCGGCGCTGGCGAGCGCGGAGCCGTCGTCGGCGACGACCGCCGGCGCGGCGGGCGCGGCGACCGTGGACGGCGGGATCGCCGCCGCGGGCGGAGCAGGCGCGTCTGCCGGCACCGGGGCGGCGAGGCCCAGCGGGTTGGCGTCGCGCCGATCGGCCATGCCGGCCATGCCGCGGTCGGCCAGGGCCGTGATGCCCGTGGCGAGCGCTGCCGCGGTGGCGACGCCGGCCAGCGCCAGCCGGCCCTCGGGCGCGCCCAGCGCGGCCAGGGCCGGGCGCGCGCCGGTGCGGGCCGGCCACAGCGCCACGAAGGCGGCCGCGTTGGTGGCGTAGGTGGCGAGGCACAGCGCGCAGAAGCGGCCGATCGCGAACACCTGCACGCCGAGGAGCATCACGTCCACGACGAGCGCGAAGCCCAGGGCCGCCAGGGCGACGAGCAGCAGCCCGCGCCGCGTCTCCTCCGAGGCGACGACGGAGAGCGCCGCGAGCGCCGCGAGGGCCGCGGAGAAGGCGAGGCCGAGCGCCGCCAGCGGCACGCCACGCAGCGTCGAGAAGGGGCTTCGGGCCACCTCCTCGCAGCCGGACGGGCCCGCCGAGCCGTCGCCGCAGACGGCCTCGGCCGCCGCCCCGCCGATGCCGTAGTGCTCGAGCAGCAGCAGGCCCGAGAGCGCGCAGGCCGCGAGCAGGCACACGAGGGCGACGATCGCGCGTCCACGCAACATGGAAGGGCAGGCTAGCCCACCTCGTCACTCTGTCGCAACACGGGAGGGCCTATGATGAATGCATCCGAGCGGGAGGTCAGGCGATGCGCGAGCGGCGCGAGCATCTGGTGGGCAAGGCAGCCGTCAAGGGCACCATGGTCACGGCGCACCTGGCGTGGGCGCAGGACGCGCTGCGCACCGACCCGGCCCCGCGGCTCGCCGGGCGGCTGTCGCCGGAGGCCGCCGCGATCGTGTCCCACGCGGTGCTGGCCACGGACTGGGTCAAGCTCAAGGTGCTGTGCGAGATCGACAGCGCGCTCGCCGCGCTGGTCGGCGGCGCGCCGGAGGAGACGCTGCGCCGGATGGGGCGCCACTCCGCCGAGAAGAACCTGGCGGGCGTCTACCGCAACTTCGTCGAGGACGAGCCGCACCGCTTCTTCGAGAAGATGGCGCTGCTGCACGGCCGCTTCCAGAACTTCGGCTCCACCCGCTACGAGCGGATCGCCGACCGCGCCGGCCGCATCTCGGTCGAGGGCTACGAGGAGTACTCGCCCGTCTTCTGCGCGAGCGCGCTCGGCTACTACGAGGGCGCGCTGGTGATGATGAAGGTGCCGGGCCCGCTGAAGGTCGCCGAGACCACCTGCCAGTGCGCCGGCGACCCCGCCTGCTGGTTCGACCTGGCCTGGTAGCCCGGTCTCCGCCCCCGCCCCCCTAGTACGCCATCCGCATCTGGGCGATGCCGACGGAGAGGGTCTCGCGCCAGGCCAGCTCGACCTCGCCGTCGAACTCCGGATCGCACTCGCGCGCGGCCTCGACGAGGCAATCGAGCCAGAGGTCGTAGAGTTCCGGCCGCACGTCGAGTTCGCCCCGACTGTGGCGCTTCGCGAGCCGCGGCAGCTCCGCGCGCGCGAGGCTGCCTTCCTGCCCCTCCGCGGCGACGGCCAGCACGAACAGCGACTGCTCGAGCACCTTCACCTGGGTCGCGAAGTTGGTGTTCGCGAACTTGGCCCGCACCTCGTCGGACGAGGCCATGAAGCGGTCGTAGAAGTGACGGAGGAAGTCTGGCTTCTCCAGGCAGCGCTTGAGACTCGACACGAACGCGGGCACCGACGCGGGGGCACTCATGAGGCCGAAGCCTAGCGCGAAACGCGAAGGCCGGGCGGCCCTTTCTCGCGGGCCGCCCGGCGCGGTGCCCCTACGCCTCCCAGGGCAGGTCGGGCTTGCCGAAGTGGCCGTAGTTGGTCGTGCGGCCGTAGATCGGCCGCAGCAGGTCGAGCCGCTCGACGATTGCCGCCGGGCGGAAGTCGAAGTGGTGCACGAACCCGGCCGCGGCGCGCGCGTCGCCCGTGCCGAACGTGTCGACCTTGACCGACACCGGCTGGGCGACGCCGATCGCGTAGGCGACCTGCACTTCGGCCCGCCGCGCGAGCCCTTGCTTCACGATCTGGCGCGCCACGTGGCGGCAGAAGTACGCGCCCGAGCGGTCGACCTTGGACGGGTCCTTGCCGGAGAACGCGCCGCCGCCGTGGCGGGCGAAGCCGCCGTAGGTGTCGACGATGATCTTGCGGCCGGTGAGCCCCGCGTCGGCCGACGGCCCGCCGGAGACGAAGCTGCCGGTGGGGTTGACGAGGACCCGGGTTTCCGGCCGGTGCCAGGCGCCGAGCACGCGCGGCGCGAGGTCGTCCTCGACGTAGGCGCGGATCGTGGGCAGCTCGGCGTCGGCCGCGTGCTGGGTCGAGACCAGCACGTCGGACACCCGCACCGGGCGGTCGTCCTCGTAGACCACGGAGACCTGGGTCTTGCCGTCGGGCCGCAGCCACGCCACCCTGCCCGACTTGCGGTCGGCGGCCAGCGCCTCCGCCAGCCGGTGTGCGAGCAGGATCGGCAGCGGCATCAGCTCGGGCGTCTCGTCGGTCGCGTAGCCGAACATGATTCCCTGGTCGCCCGCGCCCTGCTCGCCCGAGGTGCTGGTCGAGGGATCGACGCCGCGGCCGATCTCCCACGACTGCCCGGTCACGTGCTGCAGGAGCTGCACGCCGTCGGCGTTGAAGGCGTCGTTCGCGTCGGTGTAGCCGATCTCGCGGATCGCCTCGCGCACGATCGGCAGGTGATCGAGCACGTCGACCGACGAGATCTCGCCGGCCAGCACCACCAGGCCGCTCTTGGCGAGCGTCTCGCAGGCGACGCGGCTGCGGCGGTCGAGCGCCAGGTAGGCGTCGAGGATGCGGTCCGAGATCGCGTCGCAGACCTTGTCGGGGTGGCCCTCGGTGACGGACTCGGACGTGAAGGTGTACGTGGCGGCGGCGGGCGCGCCGGGGGCGCGCTCGCTGATCGGGGCGACGACGGTGGAACTCATGCTCTCTCCTCTTTCAGGGGGTCGGTGTTCAGGCGGCCGTCGCCTCCGCCATGCGGCGGCGGGGCTGCAGGCGCAGCGAAAGCGTGCAGGGGCGGGTCTGGGGGTAGCGGGCGAGCAGCGCGTCGCGCCGCCGGCGTGCCTCCGCGACGTCGGCGGTGCCCAGCGACTGGCGCACGCGCTCCTTCTGCCAGCCCGGCAGGTGGACGGTGAACGCGACCCACCACAGGCGCCCGTTGCGCCACAGGTGGTGGTCGGGATCGGCGAGATCGGTCTCGAGGACGCTGGCCATCGGTGTCTTCTCCTCTTGCGAATGAGCCGGAAAAGACACCCGGAGAGCGCGCTCGCGCGCGCCGGACACTTCGTTGCCACCGATCGCTCGATCGGACGGCCACATCTTTCCGGGGCGCCCGCGAACGGGCTCCCGGAAACCGGCACCTTGGGATGTCCGCCCAGGTTGCCGGACCCGCCCCGCGGTCCAACGGGGGCAGGCCACTCCGGATGTCCCGGACAATATGGCCCAGACCGGGCCCGGGCGCAAGGCCGCCGCCGCGTCATAGCCCGTCGCCGGCTGGCGGCGGAGCCGCTTGACAATCCCTTGACAATCCTGGGCCGTGTGACTAGGCTCACATCAACTCATCCCTCTTTCGGTATCCAAGATGAGCCGAGCGACGTCTCCGGCGGTCCAGGGCTGGTCCTGCCCCACCTGCGGGCGCGACGCGGCGTTGGACGAGGCTGCCTGTCCGGGCTGCGGGTACCTGCAGGCGTTCGTGCCCGAGCCGCTGGCCCCGCGCCGCGAGCCCGAGTTCGGCCGCTGGCTGCTGCCGCTGCTGGCCGCGGGCGGCCTGGTCGCGATCTGGGCCCTCGTCTGATCGAGGCCTGAGCCCGGCCGCATAGAATCGGTCCGCATGAAGCGGATCGGCATCCTCACCGCGGGCGGCGACACGCCGGCCCTCAACGCCACCATCGCCGGCGCGGTGGTCCGCGCCAACCAGCGCAAGGTCGAGGTCTACGGCCTGATCAAGGGCTTCTCGTCGCTGCAGAACCCGCAGGTGCCGCACGTGCACCTGAACCCGCTGTTCAGCGCGATTCCCGAGCTCGACGCGACCCGCGGCGGCACCCTGCTCGGCGCCTCGCGCAACTACGTGGACGCCCGCGACCAGGCGGCCGTCGAGCAGATGGCCGCCCGCATCCGGCGGCTCGGCCTCGACGGCCTCGTCTGCATCGGCGGCGACGGCACCCTCAACGGCCTGCAGCCGCTGGCCGAGGTGCTGCCCACGGTGCTGGCGCCGAAGACGATCGACAACGACCTCGGCCTCAACTACGAGAACGAACCCGACGAGTGGGCGCTCGAGAGCACGCCCGAGCCGCCGGGCTACCGATACCGGCGGATGCCGTCGCGCACCAAGTTCGACCTCGACCACATGGTCAACTACGCGACCCCGGGCTTCGCCACGTCCGTCTACGTCTCGGTCGGCGGCGTGCAGCGCATCCGCACCACCGCCGAGAGCCACCGCCGGATCGCGATCGTCGAGGTGATGGGCCGCCACTCGGGCTACATCGCGCTCGGCTCGGCCTTCGGCCAGCCCGACCTGGTGCTGGTGCCCGAGCACCCGCTCGACATCGACCGCCTCGAGACCCGGGTCCGCGAACTCTACGAGCTGCAGAAGAACGTGGTGATCGTGTGCGGCGAGGGCATCGTCGGCAGCGACGGCGAGATCCTGGGCGCCCGCAAGGCGACCCAGGACCCGTCGGGCAACCTGATCCTGACCGGCGCGGCGGAGGCGCTGCGCGGGCTGCTCGTCGAGCGCCTCGGCGACGACTACTTCCGCCGCTACCGCCGCGCGGACACCGCCCAGGCCGCGATCTTCACGAGGAAGATCGGCCACACCCAGCGCGGCGGGCGGCCGATCCTGTTCGACCGCTTCTACGCGGCGATGCTCGGCGGCAAGGCCGTCGACATGCTGCTCGAGGGCCAGAACAACGCGCTCGCCACGCTGCAGTACCGGCGCGACCGCGGCTTCTCCGTGGACAGCTACAGCGGCAACGCCTTCCGCGACCGCTGGGGGCTGATCCACGCCCGCTACATGCACCCCTCGTTCTACGACCCGGAGCTGATGCAGCCCTCGCGGCTCGGCATCGAGTACCTGCTGCCGATCTTCACCAACGCGATCGGCCACGACGACGTCGAGCACATGCGGCAGACGACGTTCGACTCCGGCAACCTGCTGCGCCCGTACCACTCGATCAACACGGACGTCAACAAGCGCATCCGCTACCTGGAGTAGCGAGGCGGTCAGGCCCTCGCCGCGACCCGCTCGAGGCGCTCCCCGTCCGCCACCGCGACGCCGTCGCGGCCGCCGCCCTTGACCGCGTAGAGCGCCGCGTCGGCCCGCGCCAGCAGGTCGCGCGGGGCGCCGTCCGTCGCCTCCGCGGCGGCGACGCCGAGGCTGAGCGTGACCCGGAACGCGGCGCCCGTTTCGTCGGTCTGCTCGACGGCGCGCAGCGCGCCCCACAGTCGCAGCGCCACCTGTCGCGCCGCGGCCCGATCCGTGTCCGGCAGCAGCACCGCCAGCTCCTCGCCGCCGTAGCGCGCGGCCACGTCGCCCGGCCGGCGCTCGCGCAGGAGCTCGCGTCCCAGCCGCTCCAGCACCCGGTCCCCGGTCAGGTGGCCGCGCTCGTCGTTGACGCGCTTGAAGTGGTCGACGTCGAGCAGGATCACCGCCAGCGGCCGGCCGTGGCGCGTCGCGCGCGCCCACTCGTCGTCGAGCCGGGACATCAACTGGCGGCGGTTGGCGAGCCCGGTCAGCGGGTCGGTGTTGGCGAGCCGCTCCAGCTCGCGATAGGCCGCCTGCAGCGCCTCCTGGGCCGCTCGCTCGGCCGTGACGTCGCGCAACAGCAGCACGTGGCCCGCGGCCGCGCCGCCGTCGTCGCGCACGGGCGAGACCCGCAGCTCCACCCGCCGTCCGCTGCCCACCTCCACGTCGCGGCCTTCCGTCGCGGCCAGGTCGACCGGTCCCAGCAGCTCCTCGAGGCGGGCCCCCACCGGCTGCACGGGCCCGAGCAGCGCGACGGCGGCGGGGTTGGCGTCGACCACGCGGCCGGCCGGGTCGACCACCACGACGCCCTCGCTGAGGCTCTCGACGGTCACCCCCCGCGCGACCGGCAGCAGGTGAAAGAGCTGGTGGCGGGAGATCGCCCACACCATCAGCGCGAAGCCCACGGCCAGGCTGGTCGGCGTCGGGTCGATCGGCATCCGCGAGGGGTCGAGCACGTGCAGCAGGTTGGCGACCAGGATCAGCACGGGCGCCATCAGCACCGCGACCACCGAGGGCCGGTACAGCGACGACGTGGCGAAACGAACGGCCAGCATCGTCGACGCCGCCACGACCAGCAGGTAGCTGTAGCCGGCATGGACCGCGAACCACGCGCCGTAGCGAATCGCCACCCGTGCCTGGCCCGGGATCGGGTCGAAGCGCTGCCAGATCAGGCCGTGCCACTCGTTGGTGAAGACGAGCACCAGTGTCGCCGCCGGGATCGCGAGCAGCGCCAGCCGGCGCCAGCCCGCGAGCCACGCGCGCCGGCCGGTGTAGTCGAGCGCGACCATCAGCCACAGCACCGGCGCGGAGGTGATGGCCAGGTACTGCAGCCGGCCCATCCACAGCCGCGCGTCCAGGTCCTCCGTCAGGTACCAGCCGAACTGGCCGGCGCACCACCAGGCGACCGATCCGCCGAACAGCGCGGTGTAGCGCCAGGAGCGCCACGGCCGGCCGCGCCAGCAGTAGATCGCGAACGAGAGCGCGATCAGGGTGCCGCACAGCGACGGCAGCCACAGCGGCAGGGCCGGCATCGCCGCGGCTTCAGCGCCCGGGCTGGCCGCCCTCGACCCAGGCCGGGCGCTCGCCCGAGTCCAGCAGCGCCCGCAGCGGGGCGACGAGCTGCTCGACGGCGTCCGCGAGGTGGGCGTAGTCGAGGGTCTGCGGCTCGTCCGAGGGACGGTGGTAGTCGGCGTGGAGCCCGAAGCTGGACACGGTGTGGGCCACGACCCCGCGCACCGCGAGCGGGTAGTTGTCGGAGCGGCGGAAGAAGTTCTCGCCCGGCCGCGGGTCGGCGACCAGCCGCGCGCCGCGGCCGGCCAGCCACGGCCCCAGCGTCGAGCGCTCGAAGCCGGTCAGCCAGAGGTGGCGCTCGGGCACCATCGGGTCGGGCCGGCCCAGCATCTCGAACTGCAGGTTGGCGACGATCCGCGCGAGCCGCACCGGCGGGTCCTCGCGGAACGAACGCGAGCCGTGGCCGCCCTTCTCCTCCGAGCCGTAGAGCGCGACCAGCAGCGTGCGGCGGGCGGGGCCTCCCTGGGCCAGCCGCCGGGCCAGCTCCAGCACCGCGGCGACGCCCGAGGCGTCGTCGTCCGCGCCGTTGAAGATGGGGTCGCCGCCCGCCTCTCCCTCGCGGACGCCGAGGTGGTCGAGGTGGGCGGAGAGCAGCACGGCCTCCCCGTCGTCGCCCGTGCCGGGCAGCATCGCCACCGCGTTCCAGGTCGCCTCCCGCACCGGCTCGGCGAGCGTGGCGCCGAGCCGGACCGGGGTTCCCTCCGGCAGCAGGGCGAACGCCGCACTGGCCTCGCGTCCGAGCAGCACCAGGCCGCGCGGCTGCACCGGGACCCGGGCCAGCTCGGTCGCCGCGCTCGGGGGCCGGCCCGCCAGCGAGTCGCGGAAGCCGGCGACCGCGGGCGCGTCGGCGACCAGCACGGCGGCCGCGCCGCCCTCGAGCAGCTCGAACAGCACGCCCAGCCCGGCGCGGCCCGCCGCCGGGTCGAGCGTCGCCAGCACGACCTTGCCCGCGACCTCGTCTGCCGCTGCGCCCGGCCGCAGCCGCACCAGCGGTCCCTCGACGGGCGGCGCCGAGAGCCGGTAGAACGCGGCCGCCGGACCGTGCTCGAAGCGGTGGCCGCCGGCCTCGACGAAGGGCGCTCCCGCGAACGGCTGGCGCACGAGTTCCACGCTTTCGACGAAGCCGCCCGTGGTGGCAGCGCCCTGCAGCCCCGCCGCGCGCAGCATCGCCGCGGCGTACTCGGCCGCGATCCGCTCCTCGGCGCTGCCGCTGGCCCGGCCGCGCAGCGCGTCGCCGGCGAGGAACTCGACGTGCGCGCGCAATCGTTCGGCCGGCGCGACCTCGTTGCCGGCGGCTGCCGCCACCGTTGCCCACAGGCCCACGCAGGCCACGCCGACGACGCGAACTCCCACTCGTCTCCCTCCGGACATGGGGTGATCCCGCATGCTAACCGCTCCGCCCTCGACAGCGCGCCCGGGTCGGGCGTATAAGCCGGGCGGAGGGTTCCCCGATGCGCACTGCTCGTCTCGCCCCGGCGCTGGCCGTCGCTCTGGCCGGCATGAGCCTCGTCTCCTGCCAGAAGGAGGGCGCCCCCGCGCGCACCACGGCGGGTCCCACTGGCGGGAGCGCTCCGCTCGCGTTCGACCCTGCCGTGCGGATCGCCTGCGTGATCGGGCCGGCCGAGGGCGTCGTGCCCCACGAGCTCGCGGTTCGCGCCGCCGCGTCGGGCGGCAACGGGTCCTTCGCCTTCGCGTGGAGCTTCGGCGACGGCGCCAGCGCCAGTGGCCCCGACGTGCGCCACACGTACGCCGCTCCGGGCACCTTCAGCGTGACCGGCAGCGCCAGCAGCGGCGGCGCCAGCGCGAGCTGCCGCGACACGATCCGCGTGTACGAGCGCCTGATCAACAATTGCCGCGGCTTCGGCGCCAGGGGGCCGGCGCCGCTGCGGGTGGCGTTCGTCGCCCAGGCGAACTACTGCGAGGACTCGGGCTGCCGCTTCGCGTGGGACTTCGGCGACGGCACCCAGGTCGCCGGCAAGGGCCTGATGCGGCCCGAGCACGACTTCGTCGCGCCCGGGGTCTACGACGTCGTGGTGACCGCGCAGACCGGCGCCGCCCGCGACACGTGCACGGTCCGGGTCGAGGCCCAGTAGAGCTTGCCCGACCCGCTCGCCGTCCGCACCGTGCTGGTGACCGGGGCCACCTCGGGGATCGGGCTGGCGACCGCGCGGGCCCTGGCGGCGCAAGGCGTGAACCTGGTCGTGCTCGGCCGCGACGCGGAGAAGGTGAAGCGGGTGCGGGCCGGACTCGTCGAGCAGGCCGCCAACCCGCGGGTCGAGTCGGCGGTCTGCGACCTCTCGAGCGGCGAGGCGATCGCCGCCTTCGCGCGTCGCTTCCTCGCCGACCACCAGGAGCTGCACGTGCTGGTCAACAACGCGGGCGTGTGGAGTTCGCGGCGCGAGTTGACGCCGGAAGGGCACGAGCGCACCTGGGCCACCAACGTGCTCGGCTATCACCGGCTGACCCGGGCGCTCGAACCCGCGCTGCGGGCGGCGCGCCAGGCGCGGGTGGTGAACGTCGCCTCGCGGCTCGCGCGCGGCCTCGACCTCGACGACCTGCGCTTCGAGCGGCGGCCGTACGACGGCGTCGCCGCCTACGCGCAGAGCAAGCAGGCCAACCGGATGTGGAACCGCGCCCTGGCTCGCCGCCTGGCCGGCAGCGGCGTCACCGCCAACGCGGTCCACCCCGGGGGCGTCGACACGGGTCTCTTCTTCAAGGGCGGCGGCCTCAAGGGCCTGCTGGGCGGCCTGTACATGAAGCTGTTCGGGCGCACCGCGGAGCAGGGAGCCGACACCGTGGTGTGGCTGGCGGCCGACCCCGCGGTGAAAGGCCAGACCGGCGGCTACTACGCCGACCGACAGCGGCGCCGCTGCGCGTTCGAGGACGAGGCGGCCGAAGAGCGGCTGTGGGCGGCGCTGGAGGCAGCCGGCTGAGAGCATGTTTTTTGACTTGATCCGCCGCCGCGGTCTAACCTATTGGGTGTCGGCCGCTTAGGGCGACATCGACCCATGACCCGCCCCGCTCCTGCCGGGAGTCCGGGCGCACACCGGAGGACAAATGAAGCTGCTGCACGGAGCCGTGGTCGCGACGGCCCTGGCACTCGCGGCCGGAGACGCACAGGCGGCCGCCTCGTGCCAGGCGCTGCAGAAGAAGGATCCGAACCTCGTCTGCCGCCTCGGCGCCTATGCGCCGGCGCGCTTCTACCGGCCCGGCCTCAAGAAGCCGGCCGACGTCGTCACGATGCTGCAGAAGGAGAAGGCGCGCGTGATCGCGCTGCTGCAGACGGCGCCGCTGCCGCGCCCGGTGGCGAGCGCCGCGGACGCCGAGGCGCTCTACGGCGCCATGCTGGCGGCCGCCGAGGCGCAGCCGGCGGCGCTGATCCGCATCGGCGGTCCGGGCGGCCACTCCGCCGAGTTCCCGTTCATGGCGCTGCGCGACTGGAAGACCGGCAAGGACCGGCTGAAGGTGCCGCAGGGCGGCGCCACCGCCATCAAGTGGGGCGGTGATCCCAAGGGCTTCGAGGCCTTCGAGGTGCCGTTCAAGTGGGACGGCTGGGACTGGAAGCTGTACGTGCCGTTCGCGTGCGGCAACTTCTGGCTGGAGGCGGAGAAGGTCGAGCTGGTGAAGCCGACCGTGAGCGTCAGCTCTGGCGACGTCTGCTTCGGCCAGCCGGTGCCGCTCTCGGTGAAGGCCACCGGCGCCGAGAAGATCGAACTGACCGTCGACGGCCAGACGAAGGCGATGGCCTCGACCGACTCGATCCCGACCACGCTGGGCACGCTCGGCCTCGGCGACCACACCGTCAGCGTCAAGGTCACCAGCAAGGACGGCCTGTCCGAGACGGCCAGCGCCCGCGCCGTGGTGAAGACCTGCGCCCCCACCTGTGACGCGGTCACCGTGACGCCCGACCGCATCCGGCTGCGCAACACCGTCGACGTCGCGGCCCGCGCCTCGGTCAACCCCGCCTACGGCGGCAGCCAGTCGATCCGCCAGATCGTCGTCACGGTCAACGGCCCGGCCGGCACCCAGATGAGCTTCGACGGCGCGACCGGCTCGAAGAGCTGGAAGCCCGAGGCGATCGGCGACTACACGATCACCGCGGTCGCCACCGACAGCCTCGGCCAGCAGAGCGCGGCGTGTACGACGGCGAACCTGCGCGTCGACCGGCCCGCGGTCGTTCCGTTCGGCGCGGCGTTCGTCGGCAAGGAGCGCCTCGAGCAGGAGTACGAGGACGCGGGCCGGCTGCTCGCCACGGGCGTGTGCTCGGCCATCTTCGGCGCCAAGGGCGGCGCGCTGTTCGCCATCGGCGAGACCGGCGACTTCGAGCTCGCCGCCGGCGTCAAGGTCAACCTCGAGGAGGGCGACCGCGGCGAGGCCACCTCGATCTTCGTCGACGCGGCCGCGCAGCGCCTGCTCGGCCGCGGCTTCATCGGCGGCGGTCTCTCGGCCTGGGACCTGACCGAGTCCGACACCCGCTCGATCGGCGCGCTGATCCAGGGCGGCATCGACCTCGACTCGAAGGGCAAGTTCCAGTTCACGGTCGAGGGCCGGCTGCCGTTCAACAAGCTCGACGACGTCGACAACAACTACCAGTTCTGGGGCGGCATCCGCATCCGTCCGGCCCAGCGCTAGTCGGTCCCGGTCCGGCGCCGGGGCCCGCGAGGCTCCGGCGCCGCCAGACGTGACGAGGGGCGGCACTCCCGCGGGAGGCCGCCCCTCTCGTGCTTCCGGCCGGAGCGACTACAGAAGGAACGCGGTTGCCAGGCCGAGGAACGCGCCCATGCTGACCACGTCGGTCGCGGTGGTCAGGAAGATCGACGACGCCGTCGCCGGGTCGGCGCCGAGCCGCTTCAGGGTCAGCGGGATCACGGCGCCGGAGACGCCGCTGATCACGCACGAGACCGCCATCGCCGCGACCACGATCAGGCCCAGCCCCAGCGCGTGCGGGTTGCCCTGGCCCGACGCGTAGGCCCACATGCCGGCGCCGGCCACCAGGCCGACGACCGCGCCGTTGCAGAGGCCCAGCAGCCCCTCCTTGAGCACGCTGGCCCAGGCCTGGTCGGGCCTCAACTCGCCGAGCGTCATCGCCCGCAAGGTGACCGCGAGCGCCTGGCAGCCGGTGTTGCCCGACTGGCCCGCGAGCACCGGCAGGAACACGGCCAGCACGACGATCTGCTCGAGCGTGTGCTCGAACAGGCCGACCACGGCGGCGGCGACGAAGGCCGTCAGCAGGTTGAGTTGCAGCCACGGGTGACGGAACTTGAACGAGCGGGCGAACGGCGTGCCGACCCGCTCCTCCTTCTCGACACCGACCATCGCGCCGGCCTGGGCCGAGATCTCGAACGCCTGCTCCTCGAACATCGTCTGCCCGCGCACGACGCCGAGCAGGTGGCCCTCCGCGTCGCACACCGGGTAGATGGGGAAGTGGCGGGTGACCACTTCCCGCATCGCATCCTGCAGCTTCGTCTCGGGCTTCAGGTGGAACGGGTCGGGGATCATCACCTCGGCCAGCGTCTGGTCGGGCCGCGCGAACAGCAGCTCGCGGAAGGCGACGAGGCCGGCCAGCCTGCCGTCCGAGGTGGTGACCAGGATGTAGATCACCATCCGCTTCTTGACGGTCTCGCGCAGCGTCTCGGTGACGGCGGCGATCGTCTCGTCGGGGCGGAACACCGCCGCCGGCCGCTCCATCAGCCGGCCCACCGTGTCGTCGGGGTAGGAATGGCCCTTGAGCCAGAGCTGGCCCTGGCCGAACGGCGTCGCCTCGGCGATCGCCAGCCGCCGGTCCTCGGCGAACTCCTCGAGGATGTCGACCGCGAGCCCCGTCGGCAACTGGCCGAGCAGCCCCGCGATCGTCGCGTCGCTCACTTCCCACAGCCGCTCGGCGGCGGTGCGGGGGTCGAGATTGCGCAGGTCGTCCAGCAGTTCCTGGTCGGGCATGGCCGGGGAGGTTACTACTACCCGCGGCCGTTTCGGCTACGGAATGCGCTCGGCCAGTTCGGCGTCCATCAGCAGGAGGAAGTCGGGGTCGAAGGCGATCGACGTCGGGCGGTCCGGCAGCGGGACCTCGAACTGCTGCCGGCGCTGCGCGAGTTCGAGCGTCACGACGCGGCGCCCGGACTCCCCCGGCAGCTCGATCGCGACCTGCAGCGGCATCGCGTAGGGCACCTGCGGCTGGAGCTGCTCGACGTCGAGCCGGAGCTGGCCGGCCGCCGGGTCGTGCCGCCACGTCGCGCGCAGCTTGATCATCCCGCCGCGCGTCAGCCACTGGTCGAAGAACACCTTCAGGTCGCGCCCGGATGCCGCCTCCATCGCGCGCCGGAAGTCGTCGGTCGTGGCGTGGCCGTCGCGGTGCTCGCGGTAGTAGGCGCGGATGCCCTGCCAGAACGCCTCGTCGCCGACGACGCCGCGCAGCATGTGCAGCACCCAGCCGCCCTTGCGGTAGGTGCCGACGCCGCTCAGCACCTTCGACATGTCCGCCAGCTCGTCGTGCACGATCCGGTAGTCCGGGTTCTTCGCGTCGAACTCGCGGATCGCGTCGCGGTCGGCGCGCAGGCCGGCCACGAACGCGTCGCGGCCCAGCTCGTGCTCCACGAACAGGTGCGTGAAGTAGGTCGCGAAGCCCTCGGACAGCCACACGTCGTCCCAGTCGGACTCGGTGACCGCGTTGCCCCACCACTGGTGGGCGATCTCGTGCACCCGCACCCGCCACCAGCGCGGGCTCGCGGGATCCGCGACCGAGTCGTCACCGTAGAAGATCGAGGTCGCCACCTCCATGCCGCCGCGCACGCCGTTGGCCTGCACGTGGGCGAGCCGCTCGTACGAGTAGGGCCCCACGCGGTCCTCGAAGAAGTCGAGCGCGTCGCGGGTGGGCTCCGCGAACGCGCGGAAGCCGGTGTCGCGGTCCTGCGGATAGACCCAGCTCTCGATCGGACGGCCGCGCCAGGCGGGACGGTGCTCGACGGCGAAGCGGGCGACGCCGACGGCGTACAGCCAGGCCGGGATCGGCACCGACTGGCGCCAGCGCGTGCGCCGCAGGCCCTCGCCCAGGTCCGTCTCCTCGACCAGCAGGCCGTTCGAGACCACCTGGTAGTGAGCCGGAGCGGTCACGGTCATCTCGCTCGCGGCCTTCTCGTAGGGGTGATCGATCACCGGCAGCCAGTGGCGCGCCTTGACCGGCCAGTTGTCGGAGAAGAACGTGCGGTCGCCGTGCTTGTTGGGGGCGATCAGCAGCCCCGTCGCCGGCACGCCGCCGTAGCGGACGGCGATCCGGCGCCCGTCCCCGGCGCGCCCGGCGCCGCCCAGGTCGACCTTCAGCCGCTCCCCTTCGTGGACGAAGCGGAGCGGCCCGGCGTCGTCGCGCACCTCGGAGACCCTCATGCCGCGCCCCGTGCCGGGCGACTCAGCGACCAGGTCGAGCTCCAGCGTCGAGATGCCGTCGCGGGCGAAGCGCAGTCGAACGGCCGCCTCGCCTTCGATGCGGTCGCTCTCGTCGGAGAGCGTCAGCGCGAAGGAGTAGTCGAGCACGTCGATTCCGGGCTGGCGCGGGTAGGTGTCGGCGCCGAGCGGCGCCGCACACGCGAGCAGCGCGCCGAGCAGCGCGACGAGCAGCGCGGCCCGGGCCCTGGCGCGCGTCAACGCTTCCTCCGCAGCGCCTCGAAGCCCGCGTCGTCGAGCGCCGGCAGCGCCTGCTGCACGCCGCCCCGGCCCACCTCGGCCTCCAGCGCGTCGAGCTCGACCGGCAGGAACGCCGTGAAGTTCTCGACGCCGTCCGCGGT
>JAANMX010000280.1_pt1 | contig 69109 bp, 63 predicted proteins | sample 7279681 | NCBI WGS metagenome assembly JAANMX01 (sample SAMN14094542, study PRJNA606508) | bioreactor metagenome | isolation source: A lab-scale SPAN reactor treating ammonium-rich wastewater day 351 | place: Ireland: Galway | collected 2018-01-01
GAGGGCATCGAGCGAGGGGCGTCCGGCTGAAGCCGGACCCACGAGGGCATCGAGCGAGGGGCGTCCGGCTGAAGCCGGACCCACGAGGGCATCGAGCGAAGGGCGTCCGGCTGAAGCCGGACCCGCGGAGACGCGGTCACTCGTCCTCCTCGTCGCGCTCGACCACCCGCTCGAGGCCGGCGAGCTTCTCGCCCTCCGAGAGGTTGATCAGCGTGACGCCCTGCGTCGAGCGGCTCATCTCCCGGATCGACCTGACCTTCGTGCGGATCAGCACGCCGCCGGTCGAGATCAGCATCACCTCGTCGTCCTTCGACACGAGCGCCGCGACGACCACCTTGCCGTTGCGCTCCGACTGCTGGATCGCGATCATGCCCTTGGTCCCGCGCCCGTGCCGCGTGTGCTCGACGATCGGCGTGCGCTTGCCGTAGCCGTTCTCCGTCGCGGTCAGCACGGACTGGTCCTCGTCCTCGGCGACGAGCAGCGCGATGACCTTCTGGCCGTTCTCGAGCGTCATGCCCTTCACGCCGTGGGCGTTCCGGCCCATCGGACGCACGTCGTTCTCGTCGAAGCGCACCGCCTTGCCGCCCGAGCTGAACAGCATCACGTCGTGCTTGCCGTCGGTGAGCGCGACCCCGATCAGGCGGTCACCGTCGGCGAGGTCGACCGCGATGATTCCCGAGGGCCGCGGCCGCGAGAAATCGGCGAGCGGCGTCTTCTTGACCGTGCCCATCGCGGTCGCCATGAACACGTACTGCGTCTCGGTGAACTCCTTGACCGGCAGGATCGCGGTGATCTTCTCGTTGTCGGCGAGCGGCACGAGGTTCACGATCGGCTTGCCGCGCGAGGCGCGCGAGCCCTGCGGCACGTTGTAGACCTTGAGCCAGTAGACGCGGCCGCGGTTGCTGAAGCACAGGATGAAGTCGTGCGTGTTCGCGATGAACATGCGCTCGACGAAGTCGTCCTCCTTCGTCGCGGTCGCCTGCTTGCCGCGGCCTCCGCGCTTCTGCGCGCGGTATTCGTCGACCGCCTGCGCCTTCATGTAGCCGCCGTGCGACATCGTGACGACCATGTCCTGCGGCGCGATCAGGTCCTCGATCGACAGGTCCTCGCCCTGCGCGACGATCTCGGAGCGGCGCGCGTCGCCGAACTGCGCGCGGATCGCCTCCAGCTCGCCTCCGACGATGGCGGTGACGCGCGCGGCCTTCGCGAGGATGTCGATCAGGTCGGCGATCAGGTCCATTACCTCGCGGTACTCGCCGGTGATCTTGTCCTGCTCGAGGCCGGTCAGGCGCTGCAGACGCATCTCGAGGATCGCCTGCGCCTGCGCGTCGGACAACCGGTAGCCCGCGGGTGTGGCGCCGAAGCCTTCCGGCAGGCCTTCCGGGCGCGCGTCGTGCGCGTGCGCGCGCTTCAGCATCTCGGCGACGACCGGGCTCTGCCACGCGCGCGCCATCAGCGCCGCCTTCGCCTCCGGCGGCGTGGGCGACGCCTTGATGATCGCGATCATCTCGTCGACGTTCGCGAGCGCGACCGCGAGGCCTTCGAGGATGTGGCCGCGCTCGCGCGCCTTGCGGAGTTCGAAGCGCGTGCGCCGCACCACCACCTCGCGGCGGTGCTGCAGGAAGTGGACGATGAACGACTTGAGGTCGAGGAGCCGCGGCTGGTTGTCGACCAGCGCGACCATGTTCATGCCGAAGCTGTCCTGCAGCTGCGTCAGCTTGTAGAGGTTGTTGAGGACGATCTCCGGCACCTCGCCGCGCTTCAACTCGATCACCACGCGCATGCCGGACTTGTCGGATTCGTCGCGCAGGTCCGAGATGCCGTCGAGCTTCTTGTCGCGCACGAGTTCGCCGATGCGCGCGAGCAGGTTCGCCTTGTTGACCTGGTAGGGGATCTCGTCGACGACGATCGCCTGCCGGTTGCCCTTGTCGAGATCCTCGACGTGGGTGCGGGCCCGGATCACGACGCGGCCGCGGCCGGTGCGGTAGCCTTCGCGCACGCCGTCGAGGCCGTAGATGATCCCCGCGGTCGGAAAGTCCGGCGCCGGGATCAGCTCCATCAGTTCGTCGACCGTCGTCTCCGGATTCGCGAGGACCGCGAGGCAGCCGGCGATCGTCTCGGCGAGGTTGTGCGGCGGGATGTTGGTCGCCATGCCGACCGCGATGCCGGAGCTGCCGTTGACGAGGAGGTTCGGCAGCCGCGCCGGGAGGACCGAGGGCTCCTCCTCCTTGCCGTCGTAGTTCGGGACGAAGTCGACCGTCTCCTTGTCGATGTCGGCGGTCAGTTCATCGGCGATCTTCTGGAGCCGGCACTCGGTGTAGCGCATCGCCGCGGCGTTGTCGCCGTCGACCGAGCCGAAGTTGCCCTGTCCGTCGACGAGCGGATAGCGCAGGCTGAAGTCCTGCGCCATGCGCACCAGCGTGTCGTAGATCGCCATGTCGCCGTGCGGGTGGTACTTCCCCATCACGTCGCCGACCACGCGCGCGCACTTCACGTAGGGACGGTTGTGGACGATGTTCGCCTCGGCCATCGCGTAGAGGACGCGCCGGTGGACCGGCTTCAGGCCGTCGCGCACGTCGGGCAGCGCCCGGCCCACGATCACGCTCATCGCGTAGTCGAGATAGCTGTGACGCATCTCGGCTTCGAGGCTGACGGGGACGGTTTCCTTGGCGAACGTGTCCATGCGGGGTCGAATTCGAGAGTTTTGGGGCTGCCGGGCGCCTGTGGCCCGCGATCGGCCGTGGCGCCCGGAAAGGCCGCGGAATCCGGCGGTTTTCGAGCCGCCGCGGTCGACGCGACCCGACGTTCCCGTCCGGAGCGCGCACCGGAGGCCATTGATATCCTTGAATTTTAGCACGGCGTTGTATCGCCGCGACACCCTGCGGCCCCGGAACGCGGCACGGGGGCGGGTTCTTTGCGCCGCGGAAAAGCGCTGTGCTATAGTCGTGGCGGAAGAAAGCTTGTGGCGCGTCAGGGGTTTATCGACGCGCCGACCGCCTGGACCACCGAAAACATCGTCAAAACCAAAGCCAAAGGGGTGAAACAATGACTCGTCGTCTCCTTTCCGCTGCTGCCATCGGCGCATTCGCCTCGGTGCTGGCAGGCGTCGCAGACGCGCAGACCCGCGGATACGTCGCCGGCGTCGGCCAATGCACGACGCCCGCGTGCGGATACGTGCAATCGTTCGCGGCGACGCCGGGCAACAACATCGTGCGCAGCGCGGTGTACAACGGCACGGCCGGCATCTCCGGCAACCTGTGCTATCGCACCGGCTACTGGGCCCCGTCGATGGCGATCGCCGCGTGCGATCCCGACCTCGTTCCGAAGCGCGTGGCGGCCGCGGCCCCGACGCCCGCTCCGGCGGCTCGTCCGGCGCCCGCCCCGGCCCCGGCGCCTGCTCCGGCGGCCCGCCCCGCCGCCCCGCGCCCGGCGGCCCCCGGCGTCCTGAAGATCACGCTGGCCTCGAAGGCGCTGTTCGACTTCGACAAGGCGGTCCTGCGTCCCGACGGCAAGGCGGCGATCGACTCCGAGATCATCGCGAAGCTGTCGCAGGTCCAGAAGCTCGAACTCGTGCTCGTCACCGGTCACACCGACCGCATCGGCACCCAGCAGTACAACCAGAAGCTCTCCGAGCGTCGCGCCGACGCCGTCCGCGACTACCTCGTGAGCAAGGGCGTGCCGAAGGACAAGATCGAGACCCTCGGCATGGGCAAGACGCAGCCGCTGCCGGGCGTGGTCTGCAACATGACCGCGATGAAGGAACTGATCGCGTGCCTGCAGCCGAACCGCCGCGTCGAAGTCGAAGTCAAGGGCGAAGCGGTCAAGCGCTGATCGCCGCCCGGCCCCGCGCAGAAAGCCCCGCTCCGGCGGGGCTTTTTGTTTGAGCGCCGCGGCGCCCAGGGGCGGGGCTCCCGTCGCGAGCGTCGAAGCTTCGATGGGGGGGCCGTGGTGCCGCCCCGGTAGAATCCGACCGATGCCGCCCCACGTATCGCCTCGAGAGGTCGACCTCGCGATCCATGCCCGCTACGTCGTGCCGGTCGAGCCCGCCGGCGTGCTCGATCACCACGCGGTGGTGGTGGATGCGGGGCGGATCGTCGCCGTTTGCCCGTCGAAGGACGTTTCCGCCGCGTTCGCTCCCGGTACGACCGTCGACCTGCCGACCCACGTCCTGATCCCGGGGCTCGTGAACGCCCACGCGCACTGCGCGATGGCGCTCTTCCGCGGCGTCGCCGACGACGTCGCGCTCTCCCGCTGGCTCGAGGAGCACATCTGGCCGCGCGAGGGCCGGCACGTCTCCCCGGAGTTCGTGCGCGACGGCACGCTCCTCGCCTGCGCGGAGATGCTCGCCGGCGGCATCACCTGCTGCAACGACATGTACTTCTTCCCCGAGGCCTCGGCGCAGGTCTTCGAGGAGGTCGGGATGCGCGCGATGGTCGGATTGCCGATCCTCGACTTCCCGACCGCGTACGCGGCCGACGCCGATGGATGTCTTCGCGCGGGCCTCGTCGCGCGCGACCGGTTCAAGCACGCGCGTCGTCTCGGGTTCTCGCTCGCGCCGCATGCGCCGTACACCGTCGGCGACGCGAGCTTCGAGAAGATCGTCACGCTCGCGCGGGAGCTCGACCTGCCGATCCAGACCCATCTGCAGGAGACGCGATCCGAACTCGCCGATGCGCTCGCCGCGCGCGGAGAAACGCCGCTCGCGCGCCTCGACCGGCTCGGCGTCACCGGACCCGGATTCGTCGCGATCCACGCCGTGCATCCCGGCAACGGCGATATCGAGCGACTGGCGCGCCAGGGTTGCCACGTCGTGCACTGCCCGGCGTCGAACATGAAGCTCGCGAGCGGCGCGGCACCGGTCGCGACCTGTCTCGCGGCCGGCGTGAACGTGGCGCTCGGGACCGACGGCGCGGCGTCGAACAACCGGATCGATCTCTTCGGCGAGATGCGGCTCGCCTCGCTGCTCGCGAAGGTCGTGTCGGGCGACGCGACGCTGCTCGCGGCGGCGGAGGTTCTCCGCATGGCGACGCTCGGCGGTGCGCGTGCCCTGGGGTTCGAAGCGCGCATCGGTTCGCTCGTCCCCGGCAAGGACGCCGATCTCGCCGCGGTCGACTTCGCCGCGGCCGAGCTCGCACCCTGCTACGATCCGGTCTCGCACCTCGTGCACGCCGCCGGCCGCGAGCACGTGACCGACGTCTGGATCGAAGGCGAGCGCGTGGTCGAGCGCGGCGCGCTGCGCGCGCTCGACCCGGCCGCGATCGCCGCGCGTGCAGCCCTGTGGCGCGACCGCATCGCCTGACCGCCCGACCATGCCCCTCACGCTTCCCGGCGCGCCGGCGAACGCCGATCCCGCAGAACTCGCGAAGTTCGGCGCGCTCGCACACCGCTGGTGGGACCCGCAGAGCGAGTTCAGGCCGCTGCACGACGTCAATCCGCTGCGTCTCGACTGGATCGACGCTGCCTGCGGAGGGCTCGCAGGCAAGCGGGTCGTCGACGTCGGCTGCGGCGGCGGGATCCTGTCCGAGTCGATGGCCGCGCGCGGCGCGGAGGTTCTCGGCATCGATCTCGCGGAGAAGGCGCTCGGCGTGGCGAAGCTCCACCGGCTCGAGACCGGCGTCACCGTCGACTACCGGCTCGTCGCGGCCGAGACGCTCGCGCAGGAACGCCCCGCGGCCTTCGATGTCGTCACCTGCATGGAACTGCTCGAACACGTGCCCGATCCGGCCTCGACGATCGCCGCCTGCGCGTCGCTCGCGACGCCCGGCGGGTGCGTGGTGTTCTCGACCATCAACCGCAGCGCCAAGTCCTATGCGTACGCGATCGTCGGCGCGGAGTACCTGCTGCGCCTCCTGCCGCGCGGCACGCACGACTGGTCGCGGTTCCTCACGCCCTCCGAGGTCGCCCGGCACGCGCGGCGCGCCGGCCTCGAACTCGCGCAACTCGCCGGAATGTCCTACCACCCGCTGTCGAAGGTCTACGCGATCGTGGCCGACACGTCGGTCAACTACCTCGCGGCGTTCCACCGCTCGCCGGCATGAGGCCGCCGCTCGACGTCGACGCGGTGCTGTTCGACCTCGACGGCACCCTCGCCGACACGGCGGGCGACCTCGCCGGTGCGTTGAACCTGCTGCGGGCGGACCGCGGACTCGCGCCGCTGCCGGTCGAGACGCTCCGGCCGCACGCGAGTTCGGGTGCGCGCGGACTCCTCGGCGCAGGACTCGGCCTCGCACCGCAGGACGACGGTTACGTCGAAGCGCGCGACGCCTTCCTCGTGCACTACGCTTCGTGCCTCGCGGACACGACTCGCCTCTTCGACGGCGTGGAGGAGATGCTGCGCGCGATCGAGGCGCGCGGCCTCGCGTGGGGCATCGTCACCAACAAGGCCGAACGCTACACCGGGCCGGTCGTCCTCGCGCTCGGCCTCGCGCATCGCGCCGGCACGATCGTGTCGGGCGACACGACGCCCTATCCCAAGCCGCATCCGGCCCCGCTGCTGCATGCCGCCGCCGCGCTCAAGCTCGCCCCGCAGCGCTGCGCCTACGTCGGCGACGACCGCCGGGACATCGACGCCGGCAACGGCGCCGGGATGCCGACGCTGGTCGCGAACTGGGGTTACCTGGGCAACGGCGAACCGGCGTCCGCGTGGCCCGCCTGCGCCTGGCTCGATCGGCCTTCCGATCTCGGCGCGTTCCTCTCCGCGTAGCCACCGCGCGGCTCGCGGTCGAGCCGGGGCGCATCGGCGCCACCTCGAGGGCTCGCCTTCAAGGACACGCCGTCGCGTTCACGATCAGGAGTTCACGCGGCGCGCCGCCGCGCGAGCCCCCGACGCGCACCGGCCGGCTCGCGACGAGCGGGCGCAGCACCGCGCCGATCACGTCGTCGGGTTCGCGCAGCGGAATGCCGTTCGCCTGCAGCAGGCGATCGCCCTTCGCGAGCCCGAGCATCGTGACGAACCCGCCATCCTCGCGCACGACGAGGCTGGCGCCCTCTGCGGCGAGCATGCCCCGCCAACTGTCGGGTTGCGCGATCAGCCCGTCGAGGAGTTCGCCGTGCAACTTGAGCATCGGGCCGGAGAAACCCGCGGGCACCGCGCAGGCCGGACGGGCTTCCGGTCGCGTGGGCGCCGCCTTCGGAGCGGAGACCACGCGCGTCGGCGAACCGGCGCGGGCGGGGTCGTCCCGCTGCAGTTCGACCTCGCGCTCTCCCGTGGCGTCGCGCAGGCGCACGCGCGCGGCGTCGATGTGCGCGAGCGTCGTCCCCGGGACGACTTCACCACCGGTCGTGACGACCCGCACGCCGGCCGCGGTGCGGAACACCGCCATGCCCCCGCCGTCGCGTTCCGCGAGCACTCCGAGGAGTCGAACGCCGCCCGCTGCAAGTGCAACGGGGGCAGGCGCATCGGTGGCGCCCGCCGCCCAGAGGCCCGATGCGACGATGGCCGCCGCCGGGTCGGCAGGACCCGCAGTCACGATCGGGGGCGGCGGAGGATTCATCGCGCGCCACAGCCAGGCCGCCGCCACCCACGCGAACCATGCGAATGCGGCCGCCGTGCACGTGACCGCCGTCACGCGCCACGCGGTCGGGATCGTGCCGGCTTCACTCATCGCTTCGCGTCCCCGGCACCGCCGCGATCGCTATAATCCGCGCTCGCCGCGCCCGAATGCCTCCGCTTGAATCCCCGCCTCGATCTCACCCAGCCGTATCCGTTCGAGCGCCTGCGCGCGCTGTTCGAGGGATCGAGTCCGCCCGCGGGACTCGCGCCGATCAACCTGGGCATCGGGGAGCCGCGCCACGCCACGCCGCGCCTCCTGCTCGACGCGCTCGCGAGCGGCGGCGCCGGGCTCGCGAATTATCCCATGACGGTGGGCCCGGTCGCGCTCCGCGAGACGATCGCGGCGTGGCTCGCCGCGCGTCACGGCACCCCGACGCCCGATCCGTCGACGCAGGTGCTGCCGGTGCTCGGCAGCCGCGAGGCGCTGTTCGCCTTCGCGCAGGTGGTCGTCGATCCGAGTCGCGCCGGCGCGACCGTCCTCGTCCCCAACCCGTTCTACCAGATCTACGAGGGCGGCGCGCTGCTCGCCGGCGCGGTGCCGTGGTACGTCAACGCGATCGAAGCGCGCGGCTGGCGGCACGACTGGGAGGGCGTGCCGCAGGAGGTGTGGGCGCGCACGCAACTCGTCTTCCTGTGCTCGCCCGACAATCCGACCGGGCGCGTCGCCGGTCTCGACGAATGGCGGCTTCTGTTCGAACTCGCCGATCGCCACGGATTCGCGATCGCCTCGGACGAGTGCTACTCGGAGGTGTATTTCGACGGCGATGCTCCGCCGCTCGGCGCGCTCGCGGCGGCACGTGCGCTCGGCCGTGACGACTACCGCGGCGTGGTCGTGTTCGGGAGCCTGTCGAAGCGCTCGAATGCTCCGGGCCTGCGCTCGGGCTACGCCGCGGGCGATGCCCGGCTGATCGCGGCCTTCCTGCGCTACCGCACCTACCACGGATCGGCGATGTCGCCGGCGGTGGCGACCGCTAGTCTCGCCGCCTGGCGCGACGAAGCCCACGTCCGCGACAACCGTGCGCGCTACACCGCGAAGTTCGACGCCCTGGTGCCCAAGCTCGCCGCAGCGCTCGATTGCCGCCGGCCGGACGCGTCCTTCTACCTGTGGGCGCACGCAGGAGGCGACGACACCGCGTTCGCGCGCGACCTCCATGCGGAGGAAAACGTCACCGTGCTGCCCGGGAGCTACCTCGCGCGCGACGCGCACGGGGTCAATCCCGGCCGCGGGCGCATCCGCATCGCGCTCGTCGCCGACGAGGCGGAGTGCTCCGAGGGCATCGACCGGATCGTGCGCTTCGCCCGAAGGCGCGGCCTTTTCCCCTGTTCCTGATCCGGGCGGCCTCGCCCGGTCGCCGACAACGCTGCTTCGTCGCCCCGGGGGGCGCTTCGTCCGCGGGCGCCCCGCGAGCCGCCCCGGCGCCTACAATGCGCGGCCGTGAGCACCGCCACCACTCCCTTCCCGACCCGGGTGTCGTTCCGCACCGCCCTGGCCCGCGGCTTTCGGGCGTCGTGGCTCACGATCGCGCTCGTCGCGGCGATCAACACCGGCATCGCCGGCGTGCTCTGGATCGACGACACGCGCCCGTTCTGGCATCCGTTCGTCAGCGCGCAACTGCAGGGCTTCTCGATCGCCTGGTGCGTCAACGTCGCGCGGCCCTGGGACGCCGCGCACCCGCTGCGCCGGCTGATCGTGGCGGTCGCCGTCGGGTCGCTGATCGGCATCGTCCTCGTGATCCTCGCGAAGGGCTACACCTGGAGCTACGTGACCACGAAGCACGGCAACTTCCTGTTCAACTTCGTGGTCGCATTCTTCAACGGCGTCTTCTTCAGCCTGTTCTTCTACGTGAAGCTCTCCGCCGCGCGCGCGCAGGCCACGCTCGCTCGCGCCGAGGCGGAGCGGCATCTGCTGTCGAAGCAGGCGGTCGAGGCCGAACTGAAGCTCATGCAGGCGCAAGTCGAGCCGCACTTCCTGTTCAACACGCTCGCGTCGGTCCAGTTCCTCACCGAGACCGATCCTCCGGCCGCGCACCGCCTGCTCGGGTACCTGATCGACTATCTTCGCGCGGCCCTGCCGCAGCTTCGCGCCTCGTCGACGACGCTGGGCAAGGAGGTCGAACTCTGCGAGGCGTACCTGCACATCCTGCAGACCCGCATCGGGCCGCGGCTCGCGTTCACGGTCGAGGTGCCCGACGCGTTGCGCGGTGCGTCGTTCCCGCCGAACCTGCTGATCTCGCTGGTCGAGAACGCGATCAAGCACGGCATCGAACCCTCGGCCCACGGCGGCACCATCACGCTCCGGGCGCAACGCGACGATGCGCGACTGACGGTCGAGGTCGCCGACACCGGACGCGGCATCGTCCTCGCTCCGTCGCGCGACGGCGGAGGCGTCGGGCTCGCCAACGTGCGGGAGCGGCTCGCCGCCTTGTACGGGCCCGCCGGCCGGTTCACACTCTCGGGCCTCGAGTCGGGCGGCACCCGTGCCGTCATCGAGATCCCGATCGCCCAGGGCGGCTAGTCCCGCTCGCGCCCCCTTCGCTCTTCACTCTTCCCCCTTCTCCCTTCTCCCTTCCCCCTTCCCCGTTCGCAATGCCTTCCGCACTGATCGCCGAAGACGAGCCGATGCTGATGCGCCAGTTGAAGGCTCGCCTCGCCGAAGCCTGGCCCGAACTCGCGATCGTGGCGGAGGCGGAGAACGGGCAGGAAGCGGTGATGCTCGCGGAGGAGGAGCGGCCGGACATCGCGTTCCTCGACATCCGGATGCCGATCCTCTCCGGCCTCGAGGTCGCGAAGGCGATCGCCGGCGGTCCGCACATCGTGTTCGTGACCGCCTACGACGAGTACGCGGTCGCGGCGTTCGAGGAAGGCGCCGTCGACTACGTGCTGAAGCCGGCGACACCCGAGCGCATCGCGAAGGTCGTGACGCGACTCAAGTCCCGGCTCGGCACGCCGCCGGTCGATCTCGCCTCGCTGCTCGAACGTCTCACCGCGCGGGAGGCCTCGGGCGGCACGCTCAAGTGGATCCGCGCGTCGCTCGGCGCGTCGATGAAGCTGATCGCGATCGACGACGTGCTGTACTTTCAGTCGGAAGACAAGTACACGAAAGTCGTCAGCGCCGACGGCGACGCGCTGATCCGCAAGACGATCAAGGAACTCCACGACGAAGTCGACCACGAGCAGTTCTGGCAGATTCACCGTGGAACGATCGTCAACCTGCGCGCCATCGCACGGGTCGAACGCGACTGGCGCGACCAGCCGGTGCTCACGCTCAAGGGCCGCAGCGAGAAGCTCACCGTGTCGCGGACCTTCGCGCACCTCTTCAAGGCGATGTAGCAGGACGGCGGTGCGGACCGCCGGGCTGGCGTAGACTGCCGCGGTGCGCCTCCTCGCTCTGGCGGGCCGGCACGCGACGGCGGTGATGGCCATCGGCGTGCTCGCCGGCCTCGCCATCCCGCCGCTCGCGACGCTCGCGAGCCCACTGCTGGTCCCGACGCTCGTGATCCCGCTCGCGCTGGCGCTGGTGCGACTCGACTGGGCCGGCGCGGCCGCCTGGCGCCATCGCCCGGGCGTCATCGCCGCGCTGATCGCGTTCGTGCTCGTCGTCTCGCCGCTCGTCGTGTGGGGGGTCACGCGCGTGCTCGGGCCGCTCGGGCTGCCGGAGCCGCTCGCGCAGGCGCTGGTGCTGATGGCGGCGAGTTCCCCGATCGTGTCCAACGTGGCGATCGCGCTCGTCCTCGGACTCGACGCGCCGCTCGCCGTCGTCGTCGTGATCGCGTCGACCGCGCTCGTGCCGTTCACGCTGCCGGTCGCGGCGGAAATCCTCGTCGGCGTGAAGCTCGACCTGTCGCTCTCCGAGTTCATGCTGCGGTTGGCCGCGCTGGTCGGCAGCGCGTTCGTCGCCGCCGCGATCGTCCGGCGCATCGCGGGAGCCGCGGTCATCGACGCGAATCGGGAACTCATCGACGGCGTCGCGGTGCTGAACCTGCTCCTCTTCGGCGTGGCGATCATGGACGGCGTCACCGCCTACGCGTTCGAGCGGCCGGGCTACGTGGCGCTCGCGATCGTCGCCGCCTATGCGTTCAACCTGCTGTTGCAGGGCGCCGGTGCGCTCGCCTTCCGCCGCCTCGGAGCGCGGCGCGCGGCCACGGCGGCGCTCCTCGTCGGCAACTGCAACATGGGACTCGTGCTGGTCGCGCTCTCCGACCGCGCGAGCTTCGAGGTGACGGTCTACTTCGCGCTCGCGCAGCTCCCGATGTACACGCTCCCGGCGCTGCTGAAGCCGCTGTACGCCCGCGCGGTCGGGCCGACCCCCTCCGCGGGGTAGAATCGTCGGTTTCGTCCCCCGGGTCCGCCCACGATGAGTTCACCGCAAGCCACGATCGACCGCGCCTTCGACGAGCGCGCGTCGCTCTCGCCCGCCACCGCCTCCGCCGAGCTTCGCGATGCCGTCGCCCAGGTGATCGCGGACCTCGACGCGGGCCGCGTGCGCGTCGCCGAGAAGGTCGACGGCGCGTGGGTGACGCACCAGTGGATCAAGAAGGCGGTGCTGCTGTCGTTCCGCCTCGCCGACAACGTCGCGATGGGCCCGCCGCCCGAGCGCGCGCCGTTCCGCTTCTACGACAAGGTGCCGACCAAGTTCGCTCGCCACGACGATGCGGCGTTCGCCCAGGCGGGCGTGCGCGTCGTGCCGCCGGCGGTGGCGCGGCGCGGGGCGTTCATCGCGAGGAACGTGGTGCTGATGCCGTCCTACGTCAACATCGGGGCCTACGTCGACGAGGGCGCGATGGTCGACACCTGGGCGACCGTCGGCTCCTGCGCGCAGATCGGCAGGAACGTGCACCTGTCCGGCGGCGTCGGCATCGGCGGGGTCCTGGAGCCGGTGCAGGCCAACCCGACGATCATCGAGGACAACTGCTTCATCGGCGCACGCTCGGAAGTGGTCGAGGGCGTGATCGTCGAGGAGAACTCGGTGCTGGGGATGGGCGTGTTCATAGGCCAGAGCACGAAGATCTACGACCGCGCGACCGGCGAGACGACCTTCGGCCGCGTGCCGTCGGGCTCGGTCGTGGTCGCGGGCGCGCTCCCCGCGGCCGACGGCAGCCACAGCCTCTACTGCGCCGTCATCGTGAAGCGCGTCGACGCGAGGACGCGCGCGAAGACCTCGATCAACGAACTCTTGCGCGGCTGACCCGGCTCGCCCCGGTCTCCGCCGCCGCCTCCCCTCCGATGAGAGCCCCGCTTCCCATGTCGGTCCCGATCAAGTCCGCCGAGGACATCGCGGCGATGCGCGTCGCCGGGCGACTCGCGTCGGAACTCCTCGACTATCTCACGCCGTTCGTCGAGCCCGGCATCACCACCGGCGAGATCGACCGCCTCGCGCACGCCTACATGATCGACGTGCAGCACACGATTCCCGCGACGCTCAACTACACGCCGCCCGGCCATTCGCCCTACCCCGCGTCGCTGTGCACGTCGGTCAACCACGTCGTCTGCCACGGCATCCCCGGCGAACGCAGGCTCAAGGCGGGCGACATCGTGAACATCGACGTGACGGTCATCCGCGACGGCTACCACGGCGACACGAGCCGGATGTTCTACGTGGGCTCGCCCTCGATCCAGGCGAGGCGCCTGTGCGAGGTCACCTACGAAGCGATGTGGCTGGGCATCCGGCAGGTGCGGCCGGGCGCGCACCTGGGCGACATCGGCAGCGTCATCCAGAAGCACGCCGAAGGGCACGGGTATTCGATCGTGCGCGAGTTCTGCGGTCACGGCATCGGGCGCAACTTCCACGAGGAACCGCAGATCCTGCATTACGGCCGCCCCGGGACCGGGCTCGAACTCCGGGCGGGCATGACCTTCACGATCGAGCCGATGGTGAACGCCGGGCGCCCGGGCATCCGCTGCCTCGCCGACGGCTGGACGATCGTCACGGCCGACCACTCGCTCTCGGCGCAGTGGGAGCACACGGTGCTCGTCACGCCGGACGGTTTCGAGATCCTCACGGCGTCCGACGGCACGCTCCCTCCGCCGCCGGCCTGATTCCGCCTCGATGGCGACGCTCGCGTCCGGGCGAATCGCGAACGCGCCGCGGGCGCCGATCGACCGGCTCCGCGCGCGCCTGCGGGAGGGGCGCAACGCGCTGCGCGAGGCGTTTCTCGCGCGTCCCGACACGCCGAAACTCCTGCGGGGGCACGCACGCCTCGTGGACGAGACGGTCCGCGAGGTCTGGCGTGCCGCCGGCATGCCGTCCGGCACGACCCTGGTCGCGGTCGGCGGCTACGGACGCGGGCAACTCTTCCCACACTCCGACGTCGACGTCCTGATCCTTCTTCCCGAGGCCGGCGCGGACGGCGCCACGGCGTCGATCGAGCGCTTCGTCGCGACGCTGTGGGACGTCGGGCTCGAGGCGAGCCACGCCGTGCGCACGATGGCCGAGTGCGCTTCCGAGATGGCCGCCGATGCGACGATCCGCACGAGCCTCCTCGAGCATCGCTATCTCGCCGGCGGACGACGGCTGTATCGCGCGTTCGCCGACGGGTTCGCCGCGGCGATGGATCCGGGCGCCTTCTACGAGGCGAAGGCGCTCGAGCAGCAGCAGCGGCACCTCAAGTTCCACGACGCCGCCTACAACCTCGAACCCAACGTCAAGGAGAGCCCCGGCGGGCTGCGCGACCTGCAGACCGTCGTGTGGATCGCGCGCGCCGCCGGGCTCGGCGGCACATGGCGCGACCTCGCACGCGCCGGATTGATGACCCCGGGCGAGGCGCGCTCCGTCTCGCGCCAGGAGCGGTTCATCTCCGCCCTGCGCGTGCGCCTGCACTACCTCGCCGGACGGCGCGAGGATCGCCTCGTCTTCGACCTGCAGACCGCGCTCGCGCGGCAGCTCGACCTCGCGGACTCGCCGTCGCGCCGCGCGGGCGAGAAGCTCATGCAGCGCTACTACCGGGCCGCGAAGACGGTGCGCCAGGTCAACACGATCCTGCTGCAGAACCTGCATGCCCGCCTGTTCCCGATCCCGCGCCAGCCGATCCCGATCCAGGGCCCGTTCTGCGCGATCGACGAACTGCTGCACGTCGAGAGCGAGGATCTCTTCGACCGCGAGCCCTCGGCCATGCTCGAGGCGTTCCTGCTGATGGAGCGCCACCCCGAACTCAAGGGCATGAGCGCGCGCACGCTGCGGGCGCTGTGGCGATCGCGCAGGCGCATCGACGCCGCGTACCGGCGCGACCCGAGAAACCGCGCGACCTTCCTCGCGCTGTTCCGCGAGCCGCGCGGCATCACGCACGAGCTGCGGCGGATGAACCTGTACGGGATCCTCGGGGCCTGCCTGCCGGCGTTCGGCCGCATCGTCGGTCAGATGCAGCACGACCTCTTCCACGTCTACACCGTCGATGAACACATCCTGATGGTGATCCGCAACCTGCGCCGCTTCGCCGAGGCGCAGCACGCGCACGAGTATCCGCTGTGTTCGCGGCTCATCGCCGACATCGCGCACAAGGAGGTCCTCTACCTCGCCGGCCTCTTCCACGACATCGCCAAGGGACGCGGCGGCGACCACTCGACGCAGGGGGCGCGCGACGCGCGGCGGTTCTGCCTCGCGCACGGCATGCCGCGCGTGCAGGCGGAGACGGTCGCGTGGCTCGTCCTCCATCACCTGACGATGTCGTCGACGGCGCAAAAACAGGACATCTCGGACCCGGAGGTCGTCGCGGCGTTCGCGCGCACGGTCGGCACCGACGAGCGGCTCGCGCTCCTCTACATCCTCACGGTCGCCGACATCCGCGGCACCAGCCCGAAGGTGTGGAACGCGTGGAAGGCGCAACTGCTCGAGGACCTGTTCCACGCCACGCGGCGCGTCCTCGCGGGCGGGGACGCCGCGCACACGCTCGTCGACTCGCTCGCCCTGCGCCAGGACGAGGCCCGGCGACTCCTGCGGCTCCACGCCGTGCCCGAGGGCGCCGAGCGCGCGCTGTGGCGGCACCTCGACACCCCCTACTTCCAGCGGCACACCGCCGACGAGATCGCCTGGCACGCGCGCAACCTCTGCTGGCGCGTCGAGCGCACCGCGCCCGTCGTCAAGGCGCGGCCCGCGCGCGCCGGCGAGGGACTGCAGGTGCTCGTCTACCTGCCCGACCGCAAGGCGCTCTTCGCTCGGATCTGCGGCTATTTCGGGCGCGCCGGCATGTCGATCGTCGACGCGAAGGTGCACACCACGCGCCATGGCTACGCGCTCGACACCTTCGACCTCCAGAATCCGGACGAGCCCGCGGACGCGGTGCGCGCGACCATCGCGCGCATCGAGCACGACCTGGCGGAACTCGTGGTGTCCGATGCCCCGCTCGAGCCGTTCGCCGCGGGCCGCGTGCCGCGCCAGCAGCGCCACTTCCCCCTCACGCCGGAGGTGCAACTGTTCCCGGACGACAAGGGCACGCACTACATCCTCGAAGTCGTCGCGGGCGACCGGCCCGGCCTCCTCGCCCGCATCGCCGGGGTGCTCGCGAACGCGGACGTGAACGTCGCGAGCGCGAAGATCAACACGCTGGGCGAGCGGGCCGAGGACGTGTTCCTGATCGACGGCAACCGCCTGCACGACGAGCAGGCGCTGCTGCGGCTCGAAACCGCGCTCTACGAACAGTTGCGCGTGTGAGCGGAGCCGCGCTTCGCGCCATGCCACGGCGCTCGGCGGCGCGGCGCGGGCGGGTTCAGTCCTCCTCGCCGGCCGCGTCGGGGAACAGGATCTCGGTGTAGCCGAAGCGGCGCATGTCCGGCATGCGCATCGGATACAGGATTCCGTCGAGGTGGTCGCACTCGTGCTGGACGACGCGCGCGTGGAATCCGTCGACCTCGCGCGCAATCGGCTTGCCGGACGGATCGAACCCGGTGTAGCGGAGCGCGGTGAAGCGCGGCACGACGCCGCGCAATCCCGGCACCGACAGGCAGCCTTCCCATCCGTCCTCCATGATGTCCGAGAGCGGCGTGAGCACGGGATTCACGAGTTCGGTGTAGGGAACCGCCTCGGCGTCCGGGTAGCGCGGGTTGGCCTCGACGCCGAAGATGACGACGCGCAGCGGCACGCCGATCTGCGGCGCGGCGAGCCCGGCGCCGCTCTGTGCGGCCATGGTGTCGCGCATGTCCCGGAGCAACTCATCGAGTTCGCGCGTCGAAAAGCGTCCGACCGGGTCGCTCACCCGCCACAGCCGCGGGTCGCCCATCTTCAGCACGTCGCGAATCATGCCGAGGCTCCGGCGTCGGGAACGGCGATCGGCGCGAGGTGGTCGAGGAGCGCGCGCACCCGGTCGATGCCGCCGGCGAGCGTGCGGGCGAGGTCGTCCATCGAAATGGCCTCGCCGCTGTCGCCTCGCCCCGCGGCGTGATTGACGACCACGCAGATCGCCGCGTAGGGCAGCCCCAGTTCGCGGGCGAGAACAGCTTCGGGCATCCCGGTCATGCCGACCAGGGTGGCTCCGTCGCGGTCCATGCGGTCGATCTCGGCCGCCGATTCGAGGCGCGGCCCGTTGACGGCGCCATAGACGCCGCCGTCCAGGAGCGCCATGCCCGCCGAGGCGGCGGCGGAGAGGCAGCGCTCGCGGAGCCAGGACGTGTATGGCCGGGTGAAGTCGGCGTGCACCACCTTCCCCTCCTCGCCGTCGAAGAACGTGGCGGCGCGCCCGCTCGTGTAGTCGATGATCTGGTCGGGCAGCACCAGCGCTCCCGGGGCCACGCCCCGGATCCCGCCCACCGAGGCGACCGCGAGGACGGCCTTCGCGTCTCGGGCCCGGAGCGCCCAGAGGTTGGCGCGGTAGTTGACCCGGTGCGGAGGGATCGTGTGGCCGTGTCCGTGCCGCGCGAGAAAGACCGTCGGCTGCCCCGCGACGCTGCCGAAGAGCAGCGGTGCCGAGGGCTCCCCGTACGGGGTCCGGACCACCTCGCGGCGGGTCACCGCGAGCGTCGACAATTGCGTGAGGCCGCTGCCTCCGATGATGGCCAGCATGGAACTTGCTACCGGAAAGGATTCACGAAAGGTTGGCGGGCGGTGAGCCCATGGACCGCCGGGAGGGGCGTCGGTGGCCCACCGGCCGGGTTTATGACATCATCATCGCGCCCCGCGGGGCTCGCGTCCCGCCCGGCGCGCCGTTCATTGTAGCCGCGAGAGGCCCGGACCATGTATCTCGATCGCCTGTTCAAGCTGATGGCCGAGAAGGAAGCGTCGGACATCTTCATCTCGTGCGGCGCGCCGATCAACATCAAGGTGAACGGCATCGTCTCGCCGATCTCGACCCAGCCGATGGACCCGGAAACGGTCCGCCGGATCGCCTACGAACTGATGAGCAAGGAGCAGGCGCGCGCGTTCGAGAACGAGCTCGAGATGAACCTGTCGCACCTCGACCGGGCGGTCGGCAACTTCCGGATCAACATCTTCCGCCAACGCGGCACGCTGGCGCTGGTCATCCGCTACGTGCGGAGCCACGTCCCGCCGTTCGAGAAGCTGCGCCTGCCGCCGGTCCTGCTCGACATGGTGATGGCGAAGCGCGGCCTCGTGCTGGTCGCCGGGGCGACCGGCTCGGGGAAGTCGACGACGCTGGCGGCGATGATCGACTACCGCAACAGCAACCGCAGCGGCCACATCCTGACGATCGAGGATCCGATCGAGTATCTCTACGAGCATCGGAAGAGCATCGTCAACCAGCGCGAGATCGGCATCGACACGCAGAATTACCAGCTCGCGCTGCAGAACGCCCTGCGCGAGGCGCCCGATCTCATCATGATCGGCGAGATCCGCGACAAGGAAACGATGCAGTCGGCGCTGCTCCACACGCTGACCGGCCACCTGTGCCTGTCGACGATCCACGCGAACAACAGCTACCACGCGCTGTCCCGGATCATCAACCTGTTCCCCTACGACGCGCGCTCGGCCGTGCTCTCCGACCTGTCTATCGGCCTTCGCGCGATCGTCTCGCAACGCCTGATCCGCAACGTGGACGGCGAACTGCAGCCGGGCGTCGAGATCCTGATGAACACCTCGCTCATCGCCGAGCTCATCAAGAACGGCGAGTTCTCGCAGATCAAGGAGGCGATGGAACAGTCGCTCTATCCGGGGTCGCAGACCTTCGAGCAGTCTCTGTGCCGGCTCTTCCTCGACGGCGCGATCAGCTACGACGAGGCGATGGCCGCGTCGGACTCGCCGACCAACCTCGCCTGGCTCATCAACCAGAGCAGCCCCACCGCCCGCGTCGAGAACCTGGAGACCTCGGTCGCCGATCGCGAGCAGCGCCGTCCCGCCGCCGACTTCGCGACGCTCACGATCGACCCGGCGATGCTCGAGCGCCAGCAGCAGCACTGATTCAGGAGGCAGTTGTCAGTTGACAGTTGACAGACGCGGCGACGTTTCCGGTGGCGGCGCATCGGGCACCGCTCTGGCTCCCTGGTGGGTTCGGCTTCAGCCGAACGCGTTTCGACTCGATGCACCGGCCTGCCCGCCACGATGCGGCAAGATCCCCGAGATGGCGGGTTCCGTCGGGCTTGAAGGACTGACTCGAGCGAAACGCGAGCGCCGCCGATCGCTCGTCGTTCCGGCTTCCGTTTGACGAGGTTCGCTGCCGCGAACCGGAAGGCGTCCGGCTGAAGTCGGACCCACCAGCCATCCGAAGCGTCCGCCTTCCATGTGGGTCGGGCTTCAGCCCGACGGGGTTCGCGACATCGAAGCGAAAGATGCGCGGTCGAATCGAAGCGGAAAGCGTCCGGCTTCAAGCCGGACCCACCAGCCATCCGAAGCCTCCGCCTTCCTAGTGGGTCGGGCTTCAGCCCGACGGGGTTCGCGACATCGAAGCGAAAGATGCGCGGTCGAATCGAAGCGGAAAGCGTCCGGCTTCAAGCCGGACCCACGAGGCAGCCTCGGGGGCGCTCGATGCGCCGCCCCTGGAAACACCGACGCGCCTGACTTCGGTCACCTGAGTCCTGACCTCTGGTTTGCTAATATTGCGGCGATGGACACGCGCGCTCGCCCCACGCTCGCGCTGGCGCGCGAACTCGTCGCGCGACCGTCGGTGACGCCCGAGGACGCGGGTTGCCAGGCCCTGATCGCATCGCGGCTCGCCGCACTCGGGTTTCGCGCCGAAACGATCGTCTCCGCGGGCGTCACCAACCTCTGGGCGAGACGCGGCACGTCCTCTCCGCTCGTCTGCTTCGCCGGCCACACCGACGTGGTGCCGACCGGCCCGCGCGAAGCCTGGTCGACCGATCCGTTCGTCCCGACCGAGCGCGACGGGTTCCTGCACGGGCGCGGGACCGCCGACATGAAGGGCTCGCTCGCCGCGTTCGTCACCGCGATCGAGGCCTTCGTCGCGGCGCACCCGGACGCCCCCGGGTCGATTGCGCTCCTCATCACCTCCGACGAGGAAGGCCCGCACAACACCGACGGCACGGTGAAGGTCGTCGAGCGCCTTCGCGCGCGCGGCGAGACGATCGACTACTGCATCGTCGGCGAACCATCGTCGGTGACGCGTCTGGGCGACATGATCAAGAACGGACGGCGCGGCACGCTGACCGGCGTCCTGACCGTCCGGGGCGTGCAGGGCCACGTCGCGTACCCGCATCGCGCGCGCAATCCGATACACGAGGTCGCGCCGGCCATCGCGGAACTCGCCGGCATCGAGTGGGACCGCGGCAACGCGTACTTCCCGCCGACCACCTTCCAGTGCTCGAACCTGCATGCGGGCACCGGCGCGATGAACGTGATTCCCGGCACGCTCGAGCTCGCGTTCAACTGGCGCTATTCGACCGAGAGCACGCGCGAGTCGCTGATCACGCGCCTGCGCGAGGTGCTCGACCGCCGCGGACTCGACTACGCGGTGCGCTTCCTTCCGGACGGCAAGCCGTTCCTGACGCCGCGGGGGCGGCTCGTCGAAGTCGTGTCCGAAGCCGTGCGCGAGTCCACCGGCGTCACCCCGGAGCTCTCCTGTACCGGTGGAACCTCGGACGGCCGGTTCATCGCGTCGATCGCGCGCGAGCTGGTGGAACTCGGTCCGGTGGGCGCGACGATCCACCAGGTCGACGAGCGCGTCGCGATCGACGACCTGGAACGACTCTCGGCGATCTATCGCGCCGTGCTCGAACGCCTTCTCGTACCCGGACGGGCGGGCTGACGGGGAGACGGCGATCAGCGCCCCCGTGCACGAGCTGGAGAGCGTCCGCGACTGGCTGCGCTGGGCGGTCTCGCGGTTCACCGAGGCGAAGCTCGCGTTCGGACATGGCACGGCGAACGCCTGGGACGAAGCCGTCTACCTCGTGCTGCACGCCCTGTCGCTGCCGCTCGACCGCCTCGAGCCGTTCCTCGACGCGAAGCTGACGCAGATCGAGCGCACGCGGCTCGCCGAGGTCCTCGCGCGCCGGATCGAGACGCGCGTCCCCGCGGCCTACCTGACGCGCGAAGCCTGGCTCGGCGAGTTCCGGTTCTACGTCGACGAGCGCGTCATCATTCCGCGTTCGTACATCGCCGAGCTCCTGCCCGACGGCCTCGCCCCCTGGATCCCCGATCCCGCGGCGATCCATGAGGCCCTCGACCTGTGCACCGGGTCGGGCTGCCTCGCGATCCTGCTCGCCCACGCGTATCCCGAAGCCGACGTCGACGCGGTCGACCTCTCGTCCGACGCGCTGGCGGTCGCGCAGCGCAACGTCGCGGACTACGCGCTGCACGGGCGCATCAACCTGATCCGGTCCGACCTCTTCGCGAACCTCGTCGAGAAGAGCTACGACCTCGTCATCAGCAACCCGCCGTACGTGACCGACCGCGCGATGGACGCGCTGCCTTCCGAGTACCGGCACGAGCCGGCCATGGCGCTCGCGGGCGGTGAAGACGGTCTCGACGCCGTGCGCGGCATCGTCCGCGACGCGCCGCGCTTCCTCAACCCGGGCGGGTTGCTCGTCGTCGAGGTCGGCAGCGGACGCGCGGCGGTCGAGGCCGCCTTTCCGCGGATGCCGTTCGTGTGGGTGGCCTCGCCTGGCGCCGACGACGCGGTGTTCGCGATCACGCGCGAGGATCTCGTCGCCGGAAGGTAGCCCGATCGCGGCGCGAAGGCGCCCGCGAACGTCGGCGGCGTCAGCCCTTGATGCCGAAGAAGTCGCGGATCCGGCGCACGAAATCGCCCGCCGCGCCCGAGGCCTGACGCGCCCGCTGCTCGGCGTCGAGTGCCTGCAGCGTCGCGACGTTCGCAGCCTGGCGCTTCGCGAGCACCTCCGACATGGCCATGGCGATCTGCGGTCGCGCCTGGATGATCGCGTCGAAGCCGCGCCGCTCGATCTGGTAGCACATCACGTCGCCGCCCGCGACCACGGTCGCCCCCCTCGGCGCGCCGAGCAGGAGACCCATCTCGCCGAAATAGGCCGGCGCGGCGAGCGTCGCCAGCTTGTTGCGCACCGCTCCGTCGGACGCGTCGCGCACGACGTGGATCTGGCCCTGCGCGAGCAGGTAGAGCGAATCGGCCTGCTCGCCCTCGCGGAACACGATGTCGTCCGGCGCGAAAGGCGCGGTGCGCAACTCGCGCGCGAGCGCGTCCTTCTCCCGGGTGGTGAGCGAGGCGAAGAGTTCGGCGTGGTCGAGCGCGGCGCGCTTCGCCGCGAGGTCCTCCCGCGCGTGCCTTCCCCGCTCGTCGCGGACGAGCTCGACGACCTGGCGCGGGTACGGAATGGGCATCGCCGCGCGCACGAGCGCGGCGTAGACGTGCACCAGGATGTCGGACTGGGTCGCCCAGTCGCGCCGCGGATCGAGGAGGAAATAGACGACGGCGTACTCGGCTCCGCTGTCCTTGTACGCGTTGCACAGGCAGGTCGGCGCCGGATCCTGCGCGAGATTGACGATCTCCGCGCGCGCGAGCGCATCGGTCACGATACCGCACACCCGGGCGGGCGCGTAGTCGTAGTCGACCTGGAAGCTGATGCTGCGCCGCCACAGCGCCCGATCGTCGCCGCGCCGTCCCAGGACGACGACGTTGCCGTTCATCAGGACCGAGTTGGGAATGACGATCGTCTCGTTGTCGTTGGTCGCGATCGCCATCGACCGCCAGCGGATGCTGACGACCTGGCCGGCGACGTTGCCCACCTTCACCCAGTCGCCGAGCCGCAGCGTGTTCTCGAGCTGCAGCGAGATGCCGGCCCACAGGTTGCCGAGCGTCGCCTGCGCCGAGAACGCGAGCGCACCGGTGAGGACCGCCGAGGTGGTCACGATGCCCGCGAGGTTGACGCCGACCACGGAGAGCCTCACGAGCGCGTAGACCACGATCAGGATCACGAGCAGGAATTCGGAGAGGATCCGCGGCACCGCGAAGCGCGCGAGCAACCCCGACAGCACGAAGATCATGAACACGCGGATCACCGCGAAGGCGATCACGAACAGGATCAGCTCGCGGGCGATGACGGTGATCGTCTGCGAGCCCATGAGCCCCTGGTAGCGGAGGTGCAGCCAGAGCGCCCCGACCCCGACCGTCGCGACGATCGCCATCCCGAGCATCCCGCGCCTGCGTTCCGGCGGGAACAGGAACGACACGAGCACCACCGCGAGCGCCGCGGTGGCGAACATGATCGCGTCTTGCAGGGTCTCGGGCAGGACGATCATCGTGGGCGCCCTCGGTCCGACTCGGGGCCGGGCTCGCGGATTATAGGCGGGTTGCCCGCGGCCATCGCGTAGAATCCGCGGCACCCCCCACGACCGGATCACCATGGCCACCCGTACCGGCGGCGAGATCCTCGCCGCCGCGCTCGTCGCTCAGGGCGCGACGCACCTCTTCGGCGTCCCCGGCGAGAGCTACCTGCCGGTACTCGATGCGCTGGTCGACACCGGAGATCGCCTGCGCTTCATCACCTGCCGCCAGGAAGGCGGTGCCGCGTTCATGGCGGAGGCCGCGGGAAAGCTCACCGGCAGGCCCGGCGTCGCGATCGTCACCCGCGGTCCGGGCGCGACCAACGCCGCCATCGGCGTCCACGTCGCCGCGCAGGACTCGACGCCGATGGTGCTGCTGGTGGGCCAGGTCGGAGCCGACATGGTCGACCGCGAGGCGTTCCAGGAGATCGACTACCGCCGGATGTACGGCGCGATCGCGAAGTGGACCGCGCAGATCGACCGCCCCGACCGCGTGCCCGAGTACATCGCCCATGCGTGGAGCGTCGCGATGGCGGGGCGCCCGGGACCCGTCGTGCTCGCGCTGCCGGAGGACATGCTCTCGGCGCACGCCGACGTCGCGGACCCCGCGCGCGTCGAGGCGCTCCCCGCGCCGGCGGATCCGGTCCAGGTAGCGGACGTCCTCGATCGACTGTCGCGCGCGCGCGCGCCGCTCGTGCTCGCCGGCGGCAGCCGCTGGGACGCCCATGCATGCCTCGCGCTCGCGCACGTCGCGGAGCGCTGGTCGCTTCCCGTGGCCTGCGCGTTCCGTCGCCAGGACCTGTTCGACCATCGGCGCGCGGACTACGCCGGCGACGTCGGCATCGGGATCAATCCCTCGCTCGCCGCGCGCATCCGCAACGCCGACCTCCTGATCGTGATCGGAGAGCGGCTGGGCGAGATGACCACCTCGGGCTACACGCTGCTCGACGTACCCTCACCGCGCCAGGCGCTCGTCCACGTGCATCCGGGCGCCGACGAACTCGGTCGCGTCTACCAACCCGCGATCGGCATCTGCGCCACCCCGGGAGCGTTCCTCGACGCGATCAACTGCGCACCCGGCCCCGCCACGGCACCGGCGTGGCTGGGAAGCGCAGCGGCCGCGCACGCCGAGTATGAAGCGTGGCGGGCGCCGCGCCCGGTCCCCGGCGACGTGGACCTCTGGCGCATCGTGCGCTGGCTCGACGAGCGATTGCCCGACGACGCGATCCTCACCAATGGTGCCGGCAACTACACGACCTGGCTGCACCGGTTGTTCCGCCATCGACGCCCGGGCACGCAACTCGCGCCCTACGCGGGTGCGATGGGTTACGGCGTGCCCGCCGCCATCGCGGCCAAGCTGCTCCGTCCGGACGCGCCGGTCGTCTCGTGGAACGGCGACGGCTGCTTCCAGATGAACGGCCAGGAACTCGCGACCGCGGCGCAGCTCGGACTCGCGATCGTGTTCGTGGTCATCGACAACGGCATGTACGGCACGATCCGGATGCACCAGGAGCGCACCTATCCTGAGCGCGTGTCGGGCACGACGCTCGTCAATCCCGATTTCGCCGCGCTCGCGCGTGCCCACGGCGCCAGGGGCGAGACCGTCACGACCACCGATGCGTTCGCACCCGCGTTCGAGCGTGCTCTCGAGCATCGCGGGCCTTCGCTCCTGCATGTGAGGCTCGACCCGCAGGCGCTCACGATGAGCGCGTCGCTCGACGCGCTGCGGGAAGCCGGTCGACGCGCGCAGGGCTGACGCGCCGGCGCATCGCATGTCCCGCCTCGAGCCGGCGATCGTCACCTGCGCGCCGGACGGCACGCCGCTGTCGGAACGCTACGGAGACGTCTACCACAGCGCGGACTCCGGCCCGGGTCAGGCGCGCCATGTGTTCCTCGGCGGCAACGGCCTTCCCGGGCGCTGGCGCGGACGCGACGCGTTCGTCGTGCTGGAGACCGGGTTCGGCCTGGGGCTCAACTTCCTCGCCACCTGGGACGCGTGGCGACGCGACGGTTCGCGACCCGGAAGGCTCGACTACATCGCCATCGAAAAGCATCCGCTCGCGCGAGACGACCTCGCTACCGTCCTCGCCCGCTACCCCGAGTTCGGCGACCTCGCCCGGCGGCTCGCCGAGCGCTGGCCCTCGCCGCTTCCCGGCACGCACCGCCGCGACTTCGGCGGCGTCGTGCTCACCGTCGTCTTCGACGACATCGCGTCCGCGCTCGCGCGGCTTTCCGCTGCTGCCGACGCGGTGTACCTCGACGGATTCGCTCCCGCACGCAATCCCGACATGTGGGCACCCGCCGCCCTGCGCGCCGTCGCGCGGCGGATGCGACCCGGCGCGACCTGTGCCACCTGGTCGACCGCGCGGGCGGTGCGCGATGCCCTCGGCGAAGCCGGCGTCGCCTGCGAGCTTCGGCCCGGATTCGGCCACAAGCGCGAGATGCTCGCCGGCACGCTCGTGCGCTCCGCGCGTTCACGGCATCCGGCTACGCGTACGCCTGAACCGTACCAGGAACAGCACGCGATCATCGTGGGAGCGGGCCTCGCGGGAGCCTCTGCCGCGGCGAGTCTCGCGGCGCGCGGATGGCGCACGACGATCATCGAAGCGGCAAGCGCGCCCGCGACCGGGGCTTCGTCGCTCTGGGCCGGCAGCGTCCACCCGCTCATCGCGCGCGACGACAGCCGCCTCGCGCGCCTCTCCCGCGCGGCGTTCCTCCACGCACTCGACGCCTGGCGCGAACGGGAACGCGAAGGGCACACGGCAGCGTGGCGCCGGTGCGGCGTGCTGCAACTCGCGCGGCGTCCCGGCAATGAAAGCGGATGGCGTGCCGCGATCGAATCGCTGGGCTTCCCTCCGGAATTCGTCCGGCTCGTCGAGCAACCCGAGGCGTGTGCGCTGTCCGGCATCGAGGTCGGGCGTCCAGGGCTCTGGTTCCCCGAAGGCGGGTACGCATGCGCCCCGAGGGTCGTCCGCGCATGGCTCGATGCCGCGCTCGCGCATCCGGGATCGCGGCTGGTCGCCTCGACCCGCGTCGAGCGCATCGAACGCGCGCACGACCTCTGGAACGCGATCGACGCGTCGGGCGCGACGATCGCGGCGGCCCCGGTCGTCGTGCTGGCGAACGCGAATGACCTCGCGCGGATGAGTCCGGTCGCGCTGCCGCTGCGGTCGGTCCGCGGCCAGGTGACCTACGTTCCCTCCGACGATCGGCCCGCTCCGCGCTCGGTCGTGATCGGCAACGGCTACGTCCTGCCGCCGGTCGACGGACGCATCGTCACCGGAAGTTCGTACGACCTCGAATCCGCCGAGCCGGCGCCGACGGTCGAGGCGCACGCAGGCAACCTCGCGCGCCTGGGCGAACTCGCGCCGGCACTGGCGGCCGGGCTCGATCCCCGTACGCTCGACGGCGGCGTGGGATTTCGCGCGGTCGCATCCGACCGGATGCCGATCGTCGGCGCACTCGGCGATCCCGCGAACACCGACCAGCCGCCGGGTCGCTACGCGATCGGCGCGTTCGCCTCGCGCGGGCTCACCTGGGCCGCGCTGATGGGCGAGTTCCTCGCCTCGACCATCGAAGGCGATCCGCTGCCGATCGAATCCGATCTCGCAGAAGCCATCGACCCGGGCAGGTTCGTCCGGCGCGCGCGCCGCCGCGCCGGCGGGCAATGACGATCAGGCCTTCGCGCCGCGCGCGTTCCTCAACCGGAACGCGGCGCTGCACAGGAGCACGCCGAACAGGATGCTCCACGCCGCGATCACCCAGACGATCGCGAGCGCGCCGCCCGCGGGCGAACTCAGCATGTAGATGCCGACGACGACCGAGAGCACGCCGGAGAGGATCAGCATCCACTCGTTCGCGATGCTCTTGCGCACGCGGATCGCGTGCACGATCTCGAACACTCCCGTGATGATCGCCCACCACGCGATGAACACGAGCAGCGTCGCGGCGGCGACCCCCGGCGCGAAGAACGTGATGAGTCCGGCGCCGATGCCGAGCACGCCGATCAGCACCAGCGGCCAGATCGGCTTGCCGCCGTCGCGCGCCTTCCAGGCGGTAATGAGCGACGTGACGCCGTCGACGAACGCCCACGCGCCCCACATGATCACGAGCACCACGATCGTGAGGCCGGGCCACAGGAACGCCATCGCACCGAAGGCGATGCTGGCGATGCCGCGCAACAGGATCCAGCCCCAGGCGTCGCCCAGTTGCCTGATGAGATCGTCAGGCACGAGGCCTGCGGTGGACGTCGTCATGATGCCTTCTCCCGTTTCGGCCGCAAGGGCGCGACTCGACCAGGCGAACCATAGCGCTACCGGCGCAGGTGCGCCACCCCGGACCCATGGACACGGAGCGCCCTCCGGCGCACACTAGGCCGGTTCGTGCCAAACCCAGGGGGGCTCGAGCATGCGCACTCTCCTCGCCATCGCTGCCGCAATCGCGGCCACGCCGGTTGCCGCGCTCGCCAACAACGCATTCTTCTTCGTGCAGGTTCCGACACTCGACGAGGTGGGCCTCGCTACGCTCATCGCGCTCGTTGCGGGCGTTGCCGGCTGGGCCGCACGGCAGCGCTCGAAGCGCAAGTAGCCCGCGCTTCGGAAGGCCGCGATGACCGCGGGCGGCCTGTCGCTCCTGACGTCGGTCTACCTGGGCCTCTTCGCCGGCGCCTTCGCATTCTTCTGGCTGTGGGAAGGCGGCGCGCCGCTGCACGCATTCGCCGACGAGCGCGCGCGCCGCCGCCATGCGCTGCGCAACCTGGGCGTCCTGGCCGCGGTGATCCTCACCGCCGACCTGCTCTATGGAACGTTCACGCTGCGCGTCGGCGCGCACCTGCTCGATGCACCGACGGGGCTCCTCGTGCCGCTCGGGCTGCCTGTCTGGGCGCAAGTCGCCATCGCCTTCGTCGCGATCGACCTCTACGAGTACGCGTACCACCGCCTCGCGCACCGCTGGCGGCCGCTGTGGCTGCTGCATACGGTCCATCACAGCGACCCGCACGTCGACGTGTCGACAGGGGCACGCCAGCATCCGTTCGAGACCGCGCTCATCGTCACCGGGCGGCTCGCCGTGTACCTCGTGCTCGGCCTGCCGCTCTGGATCGAGGTCGCGCGCGTGATCGTCGCGAACACCGCGCAGTTCGCGCAGCATGCGAACGTGGCATTTCCGCGTGCGGTGGAGGCGACGCGCCTCGTGCTGATGACGCCGGCAGTGCATCGGCAGCACCACGCTCCCGGCCCCCCGCTGATCGACCGGAACTTCGGCCAGCTCCTCTCGGTGTGGGACCGACTGTTCGGCACCTACGCCGAGCCGGCCGGCGATGCGCCGCCCGCCTACGGACTGCGCATGCTCGAGTCCGAGCGCTGGCAGACGCTCGTCGGCATTCTCGTTACGCCGTTCCGACCGGGGTCGGTTCCGGGTCCTGCGGGGGCGGGCCGGACAGCCGCGGAACGCTGAGACGGACCGCGGCGTCGCTCCGCATTCCCCTCAAAGCTTCTTGTAGCTGAACTTCTGCCCCGCGATCGCGGCTTCGTACATGAGGCCTCCCTTCACGATCGTGAAGGTCGCGAAGCCCTTGTGGTAGCCGCCGGCGGTGACGGCGTCCTTCTTGCCGCCCGACGCGCTTGCCGATGCGCCGGTCGTGCTGGCCGACGCGCCTGCCGCCGCCGTGATCGCCACAGCGGACGCATCCGCGCCGAACTCGAAGTTGCCTTTCGAGAATTCCCGGAACGCGCGCTCGTCCTCGAAGAAGATGATCTGCGAGAAACCCTGTCCGCCCAGCTGGAATCCGATCGACGCCTGCGTCATCGAGGTCTCGCCGACCGGCTTGCCCTTGACGAACACGTGGCCCTTGCCGAAGGCGCCGCCGATGCCGATGCCGGCCTTGCCGATGGTCGGAAACACCGCGTAGCCGTAGGATTTGTTGAAGAACGTGCCGCTCTGGCCGGCGTTGCGGAACAGGTTCGCGGTGTCGGTGTACTCGTCGGCATGGGCCGCCGACATCGGCAGGGCGAAGGCGACGAAGGCGACGATCGACAACGGTCTCTTCAGCATGGGCATCCTCTCGTCAATGCCATGGGGTGCGGATCCCGCCGAGCGATGCGGCGAATCGCAGCGGCACGACTCCCGCGCCGCGATCCGGATATCGACGTTCCGCAGGGGCGCCAAGTCTAGCACCTGTGCAGCACACCTTGTGCAGATGCCGCCGTGCCCGAGGGATCAGAGCCCGCCGGCGAGATGTCCGCCGTCGAGCACCACGACCGAGCCGGTCGCCCACGATCCGGCGTTCGAGGCGAGCATCAGCAGCGCCGCGTCGAGGTCGGAGGGCACGCCGATCCGGCGTTGCGGAACGCGCTTGACCACCGCCTGCCCCGCCTCGCTTTCGAAGAACGCGCGGTTGATGCCGGTCTCGACATAGCCGGGCGCGAGCGCGTTGACCCGGATGCGATGGCGCGCGAGTTCGAGCGCCATCGCCTTCGTCAGGTGAATGAGCGCCGCCTTGGAGGCGGCGTAGGCCGACACCTGCGCGGCGACACGCACGCCGAGGATCGACGCGACGTTGACGATGCTGCCGCCCTGCCCGTGCGCGACCATGCGGCGAGCGGATTCCTGCGCGACGCGCCACGCACCCGTCAGGTTGACGCCGATCACGCGGTCCCAGTCGTCGTCGCTGTGGTCGAGGAACGGCCGGGTCACGGCGATGCCGGCGTTGTTGACGACGACGGTGACCGGACCCAGGATCCGCGCTGCCTCGTCGAGCGCATGCGCGATGCTCTCGCGCACCGTCACGTCGAGCGCGACGGCGTGGGCGCGCGCGCCTTCGCCGCGGATGCGCGTGACGGCATCGCGCACCGTCGCGGTGTCGCGCGCGCCCAGCGCGACCGAGGCTCCGGCGCCCGCGAGCATGCGAGCGAAGTGCGAACCCAGCCCGCCGTTCGCCCCGGTCACGAGCGCGACCTGACCATCCAGCCTCAGCTCCAACGACGAAGTCCTCCAGCATGGCCGCGACCGTGGATCCGGCCCGGCCCGTGTCCGCGTTCGCGCGATGGCGCTTGCGAAGCGGTCATCCTCCCGAGACAATACCAGCCGCCGTCCTCGCCTGCCCGCCTGCGTCGGGGATCGAGGCCGATCGCGACCGCCGACACCGATGCCGCGCTACGCCCTCGACACCCTCGCGTGCCCGGATTGCGATCTGAAGCAATCCCTGCCCGAGCTCCGGCCGGGGGGCAGCGCGCGCTGCGCTCGCTGCAAGGTCACGGTGGCGCGCAACCCGGTCGACCCGATCGGCCGCCCGCTCGCGCTCGCCTTCGCCGCGCTGGTCGTCTTCCTGATCGCCAACACGTCCCCGCTGATGGGCCTGTCCGCGGTCGGCCGCGAATCCACGACGACCATCCTCGGCGGCGCGATCGAGATGTGGCAGCGGGGCAGCCAGATCACCGCGGTGTTCGTCGCATTCTGCGCCGTCGTCGCGCCGGGCGCGTTCATCGCGTTCATGCTCGCGGTCCTCATCGCGGCGCGACGTCCCCCGGCACCGCGTTGGGTCGGCCGTTTGCTGCGCTGGGCGGCGGTCGTCGCGCCCTGGTCGATGACCGAGGTGATGCTGCTCGGCATCCTGGTCGCGCTCATCAAGATCGCCCACCTCGCGACCGTCGTACCGGGCATCGGACTCGCGGGCGTGGCCGTGCTCGTCGTGCTGCTCGCGGTCATATCCTCGACCTTCGACACCCGGACGATCTGGGCGCGTGTCACCTGGGCGGACGGGAGCCCGCCTCCTCGTCCGGTCCGCGCGTCGGGGCGATCGGGCAAGGCGCACGTCCACGGCGGGGAGGACGTCGTGCCCTGCTCCGCGTGCGGCCTGCTGTCGCGGCCAGCGGCATCGGGGCAGCCCGGCCGCTGCCCGCGTTGCGGCGCGACCCTCTCCGAACGCCACCACTTCTCGATCCAGACGACCTGGGCGCTCGTGATCGCCGCATCGATCCTGTTCGTGCCGGCCAACGCCTTTCCGGTGCTCGTCACGACGACGTTCGGCGCCACGGAAGCCTCGACGATCCTGCAGGGCGTCGTGTTCCTCTGGCAGGACGGCTCGTGGATCCTGGCGCTCATCGTGCTCGTCGCGAGCGTGGTCGTCCCGCTCGGCAAGCTGGTCGCGCTCGCCTACCTGCTCGTCACCGTGCAGCAGGGCTCGGCGAAGAGCAATCAGGACCGCACGCGCCTCTACCGGCTGGTCGAGGGCATCGGACGCTGGTCGATGCTCGACGTCTTCGTCGTCGCCTTCATCGTCGCGCTCGTCCAGCTCGACCCGCTGATGTCGGTCGCCCCGGGCGTCGGCGTGATCTACTTCATGGCCGTCGTCGTCCTCACGATGGTGGCGGCCCACTCCTTCGATCCGCGCCTCATCTGGCACCCCGGCGCGCACGGAAAGCTCCCGCATGGCTGAGCCCGTCGACGACGTCGAGCTGCCCCAGGCGACGCCGGTGGCGCCCCGGCGCGCGCGCGTGTCGATCGTCTGGATCATCCCCGTGCTGGCCGTGCTGGTCGCCATCGGCATCGCGGTGCAGCGCGTCCGCAGCGAAGGGCCGACGATCACGATCGTCTTCAAGGCCGCCGAGGGGATCGAGGCCGGCAAGACCTTCATCCGCTACAAGGACGTCATCATCGGCCAGGTGAAGACCGTGCAGTTCACCGAGGACTACCAGAACGTCGAGGTCACGGCCAAGATCAGCAAGCGCGCGGCCGGATTGATGGTCGACGACGCGCAGTTCTGGGTCGTCCGTCCGACGATCAGCCTGTCCGGCATCTCGGGCCTCAACACGCTGCTGTCGGGCAACCACATCGGCTTCAAGGCCGGCGAATCGCATCTCGAACGTTCCGAGTTCACCGGCCTCGACAAGGCGCCGCTCGTCGCCGGGCAACTCGGCAGCGAGTTCATGCTGAAGGCCCAGGATCTCGGGTCTCTCGCCGCCGGCTCGCCGGTCTACTACCGGCGGCTCCCGGTCGGACAGGTGATCGGCTTCGACCTGACGCCCGACGGCAGGTCGGTCGAAATCCAGGTGTTCGTCTCGGCGCCCTACGACAAGTTCGTGAGCGTCGGCACGCGGTTCTACAAGGTGAGCGGCATCGACGTGAGCCTCGACGCCAACGGCATCGCGGTCCGCACCGAGTCGCTCGCCTCGCTCATCGTCGGAGGAATCTCGTTCGACGCGCCGCCGTTCGTGCACGACACGGCACGGGCGGCGCCCGACACCGCGTTCCCGCTCTACGAGGATCGCGCGGTGGCGATGAAGGCGCGCGACGCGATCACGCGCCAGTACGCGATCCGGTTCCACGAGTCCCTGCGCGGTCTCGTGGTCGGGGCGCCGGTCAGCTACCTCGGCGTGCAGGTGGGCGAAGTCACCGACATCGGGTTCGACTTCCAGGCCGAGAGGGCGAACATCATCCCGCGCGTGCTGATCTCGTTCTATCCGGAGCGGCTCGTTCCGATCACCGATGCGAACCAGCAGGCGAAGGTCGAGCAGTTCCTGAAGAGCGACGAGAAACGGCGCAACGCGTTCCTGCAACGCCTGATCGACGAGCGCGGCCTTCGCGCCCAATTGCGGACCGGCAGTCTCCTCACCGGAGCGCTCTACGTCGCGTTCGACTACTTCCCGAATGCCGCGAAGGCGACGATGACCCACGACCGGGGCGTCGCGGAACTGCCGTCGGTGCCGAGCGACCTCGTCGATCTGACCGCGAAACTCGCGAGCATTCTCGACAAGCTCGACAAGCTGCCCTACCAGGAGATCGGCAGCGGCCTCACGCGCGACCTCGCCTCGCTCGACGAGACGCTGAAGAGCACGACCCGCCTCGTCAACCGGGTGGACAGCGAACTCGTGCCCTCGCTCAAGGCGGACCTCGAGGCTCTGCACAAGACGATCGGGAGCGTCGAGCGCACGCTCAAGAACGCGGACGCGACGCTGGTCGGTCCCGACGCCCCGGTGCAGCAGGAGCTGCGCGACGCGCTCGCCGAGTTCACGCGCGCCGCGAGAAGCCTGCGCGTGTTCCTCGAGTACCTCGAACGTCATCCCGAGTCGCCGATCCGCGGCAAGGCGGCGGAGTCCACCAGCGGGAGCAAGTGATGCGCACTCGAACCGGCGCGGCATGCGCCTGCCTGGCCCTGGGACTCGCGGCGGGATGCGGCACCTCGCCGCCGTCGCGGTTCTACACCTTGAACCCGACCGTCGCGCCCGCAGCGGCGACCTCGACCCTCGTCGTCGCGGTCGGGCCGGTCACGATTCCGGCGGTCGTCGACCGTCCCGAGTTCGTCGTCAACACCGGACCGCACGAGGTGAAGATCGACGATTTCAACCGCTGGGCCTCGCCGCTGCAGGACAACCTGACCCGCGCGATCGCGGACAACCTGTCGGCGGTCCTCGGCACGTCGCGCGTCATCCGGTTCCCGCAGCCGATCGCAGTCGAGCCGGATTACCGCGTCGTCGTCGAGGTCCGCACCTTCGCGTCCGCCCCCGGCGAGGCGGCGACCTTCGACGCGATCTGGACGGTGCGCCGCTCGAAGGACGGCAGGACACAGACCGGACGCACCGCCGTGCGCGAACCCGTCGCGGAGAAGAGCTACGACGCGCTCGCCGCCGCGCACAGCCGCGCGGTCGCGCGCGCGAGCCAGGACATCGCGGAGGCGATCGTCGCGCTTCAACGGGCGTCCTGACGCCCCGGCGCGGCGCCGGACCGCGGCCGCGCGCCCCGGGAAGATCAGAACGGCAGGCCGACGTAGTTCTCGGCGAGCGAGGCCTGCGCCCGCGGCGACGAGAACAGGTAGGCGAGATCGGCATCCTGCAGCCGGCGCTCGAATGGGCTCATGTCCGGGAAGCGGTGCAGGAGCGTCGTCATCCACCACGAGAAGCGCTGCCCCTTCCACACGCGCGCGAGCGCCTTCTGCGAATAGGCGTCGAGGCCGCGGTCGTCGCGGCCGAGGTAGTGGTCGACGAGCGCGTGGTACAGGTATTGGATGTCCGAGGCGGCGGTGTTCAGGCCCCGCGCGCCGGTGGGCGGCACGATGTGCGCCGCGTCGCCCGCGAGGAAGAGATTGCCGTGGCGCATCGGCTCGACCACGTAGGAGCGCAGCGGCGCGATGCTCTTCTCGATCGACGGCCCGGTGACCATCGACGCCGCGACGTCCGCAGGCAGGCGGCGGCGCAGCTCGTCGAAGAAGCGGTCGTCGGACCAGTCGTCCACGGCGTCCGACAGCGGCACCTGCACGTAATAGCGCGAGAGCGTGGGCGAGCGCAACGAGCACAGCGCGAAGCCGCGCTCGTGCTTGGCATAGATGAGCTCGTGCGAGACCGGCGGGGTGTGCGACAGCACGCCGAGCCAACCGAACGGGTAGATTCGCTCGAACTCCCGGATCGCCGCTTTCGGAATCGACTGGCGGCTCACGCCGTGGAAGCCGTCGCAGCCGATCACGTAGTCGCAGTCGACCCGCTCCTCCTTCCCGTCCTTGCGCCAGGTCAGGTACGGACGGGCCGTCTCGATGTCGTGCGGAGCGACGTCGAGCGCCTCGTGGATCACGATGCCGCCCAGCCGGTCGCGTGCTTCGTAGAGATCGCGCGTGAGCTCCGTCTGCCCGTACACGAGCACCGACTTCCCGGTGAGTGCCCGAAAGTCGATGCGATCGCGCATGCCGTCGTGCGCGATGAAGATGCCCTCGTGGATCTGCCCTTCGCGATCCATGCGCTCGCCGGCCTGTGCCTCGCGCATCAGCGCGGCGAACCCGTGCTCGAGCACCCCCGCGCGGATGCGGCCGAGCACGTACTCGCGCGTGTGCTTCTCGAGCAGGACCGTGTCGATGCCGCGCAGGTGCAGGAGCTGCGCGAGCAGCAGCCCCGACGGTCCGCCGCCGATGATGCCGACCTGGGTCCTCATGCGCGTGCCGCTGCGTCGAGGGTCGCGGCGGTCAACCGGCCGGACGCTCGATCAGTTCGATCTTGTAGCGGTCGGGGTCCTCGACGAACGCGATGACCGTGGTGCCGCCCTTGACCGGACCCGGCTCGCGCGTGACGGCGCCGCCCGCCGCGCGGATGCGCGCGCAGGTGGCCGCCACGTCCTCCACCGCGATCGCGATGTGGCCGAACGCCGTGCCCGGTTCGTAGCGGTCGACGCCGTGGTTCCAGGTGAGTTCGAGTTCGGCCTGCCCGTCGGCGTTGCCCGCGCCGTACGCGACGAACGCCAGCGAGTACTTCTGCTCGGGGCGCTCGGTCGTGCGCAGCAGGTTCATGCCCATCACGCGCGTGTAGAAATCGACGGAGCGCTGCAAGTCGCCTACGCGCAGCATCGTGTGCAGGATCTTCATCGGGCAGACTCCGTGTTGGCAACGGCAGGTTGACCGCCGACGGGCGCCGGTTCGATCGCCGGCAACGCCACCTGGTGATCGACGCTGAACTGGTAGTCGCGGAAGACGTGTTCGGCGGTGAGGATCTGGTAGCTGCCGTCGGGCAGCCGGCGCGAGGTGTCCTTCAGCCGGTAGACGTAGTGCCCGCAGGTCCAGCAGTCGAAGCTGCGCATGTGCGTGCACAGGCAGGTCTTGTCCATCACCGAGACCTTCTTGGCGCCCGGGTGGGCCGCGACTTCGCGGTTGTACGCGTTGATGTAGGCGCAGTTCCCGGTGCTGTCGAGCAGGTAGCCGTAGGCCTCGCAATTCGGCCGGTTGCCGGCGCCGATGGCGGGACTGTTCGACAGCATCCGCATCGGATACCCGGTCGGCGAGATCATGTTCACGACGACGTCGCGTTCCTCCGCCCGGTAGTACTCCTGCTTGACCTTCGCCGGCAGCCCGCACTCGTGCGTCACGGTGAAGCGCGTCGCGACCTGGACCGCGGACGCGCCGTTCTCCAGGTACGACACCGCGTCGCTGCCGGTGAAGATGCCGCCGGCGGGGACGAGCGGAATGTCGAGTTCCTCCGCCTTCAGGTAGCGCGCGATCTCGGCGACGATCGTGCGGAGGTCGTGCTCTCTCCAGTCGTCGGCGCCGAAGCCCAGGTGCCCGCCCGCGAGCGGGCCCTCGACGATGATGTAATCGGGCAGGCGATTGAGCCTGGCGTTCTTGCGCAGGAAGAGCTGCAGCGCGCGCAGCGACGAGACGATGATCCCGAGTTTCGCATCGCGGAAACGCGGATGGTCCTCGATCTGGGCGAACGAGCCCAGGTGCAGTCCCGCGGAGAGCGTGATGCCGTCGATCCCGGCGTCGAGCGCCGCGGACAGGCGCACGCGCAGCGTCTCGCGCGGCGCGTTCATCGTGAGCTTCTCCATGCAGTTCACGAAGATCATGCCGTCGCCGCGCTTCGCCTCCATCGTGCGGCCCACGTGCAAGTGCGTGGCCTCGGCGAGGCGAGCGAGGTCGAACTGGACGTCGGACTTGTCGGTGTTGGCGGCGTTGTACTTGTAGAGCTTCGCCTTCTCCTTCACGAAGTGGGTGCGGAACCGGCGGTCGGACACCGTCGGCACCATCGCGTCGGAAATGTGGCCGATGCCGCCCAGGCGCGCGACCTCGAGCGCGAGGTCCGCGGTCGAGATGTCGACCCCCATGCCGCCGCACACGATCGGCACCAGCTCGCGCTGGCCGAAGCGCAGGCGAAAGTCGTCGACACGCCGCATGCTCGTCCTTGACTCTCCGGGGAGGCGCGCGCGGGCTGCGCGGCCGACGGGAAAGAACGCATTATGCCGCTACTGCGAAGGATTCCGTCGCGCCGGGCACGCCGACCCGCCCGTCCCGGTCCGCGTGGCGGCGAGCGTCGGCACCGCATGACCCTTCGCACGTCCGGGTTTCGAGGCGCGGTCCTCGGGTCGGGCGAGTTCGACCCGTGCCCGATGCCCGACGGTCGCGGCCAGCTTCGCGTCCCGGGTCACGAGCGGCGCGGCAAGCGCCTCCGAAAGGGCGAGGTACGCGGCGTCGTACGCGGTAACGCCGTGCTTCAGCTCCCGGATGCGCGGCAGGAAAGGCAGATGCGGGTACCGCACGATCGGAAAGCCCGCGAGGTCCTCGAGCGCCGCTTCTCCCCGCGCCGCATCGAGTTGCCCCATGCGCGAGCACCGACGCAGGTCCACTGCCACGCAGTATCGGGTGCCCCTGCCTATCCCTGTCCGGACGAGGGGGCCGTGGCGCACCCACTCCTCCAGGTCGCGAAACGCGGTGGCACGCGAGACGCGCACCAGGTTCCGGTACTGGTCCGCACCGGGCATCGACTGCATCGACCTTTTCTTTCGCATGTCCTGTCGCAACCCGGGTGACCGCATCGCCCACGGCATTTGTGCCAACATTGCGCAATGCCGTCCATGTCCCGTCTCGGTCGCCAGGTCGAGGAGGCCACCGTCGCGCTCCAATCCATCGGCGCCCCGTTCGCCTTGATCGGCGGGCTGGCGCTGGCGCCGCACAAGGTTGTCCGCGCAACGCAGGACATCGATTTGCTCGTCGATGCCGTTCGAGCCGACGATGTCGAGCAGCTGTTCATGGCGCTCGGCTACCGGCGGCTGCACCGTAGCGACGACGCTGCCAACTACGCCCGTGGCGACGAACGACTGGACCTGATATATGCGCGACGACCCATTGCACGCCGCCTTCTGGCCTCTGCAAGGGAGATAACGACGTCATTCGGGGTCATCCCCGTGGTGAGCGCCGAAGGACTCATCGCCTTGAAGCTTCAGGCCGTCAGCAACGATCCCACGAGAGATCAGGATCTCGTGGACATCCGTGCGCTCGTTCGCGTCAACCGTACGTCGCTCGACACCTCCGAATTGCGTGAGTACTTCGTCCTCTTCGGCCGGGAAGCACTCCTCGACGAGCTCCTCCGTGAAGCCGACTGATCCACCCCTCGTGGGGGACGGAGGACCTCCGTGCGCACCTTCCGCCCCGGCCGATCCGTTTGCCGCGCTGGATGACCTCATGTGTGTCATCGAGGCGCTCTGTCCCGAATGGCCGCAGCGCCCGCCCTTCGATGCGAATGCCCGGATGCTGTTGTAGCGCGCGTACTGTCGGTCCGCGAGAATTCGTGCGGCGAGCTCGACCCTGTGCAAGATGCAACCTCGACCGTCGGTGCATGGTCGGGTGGTCGATGAGCCATCGTGTCTCCATGCCGATCTGGTCTGCCAGGCTCTGCGGGCGGCCTTCTGGCCACGCCCCCGAATCGCCGGCCGGCTCGGTCGCGGGGAGCGGTCGACCTGGCGACCCGCCGCACCGGCGCGGGGTCAAACGTCGTACACCGCGTCCGTCACCACCCAGCCGCCGTCGACGCTGCCGGGCAGCATCTGTCCGACGTCCTCCCCGACCTCGCGATCGATCAGCGCGTTGAGCTTCGCATTCATCGCTTCCAGGACCTCGCGATGCTTCGCCGCATCGAGCGCCAGGTTGTCCTTCTCCAGCGGGTCACGCTCGACGTCGTAGAGCTCGACGTCGTTCAGCCTGAACAACGCTTCGACCGATGTCGGGCGGTTGTGCTGCCTCGGGGAAAAGTAGCGCGCGAAGCGGTACCGGCCATCGTAGACGCCGCGAATCGCGCCGCGCTTGCCGAGATCCGGGCGCAGTCCGCCCGCCTTCGCCGCCTCCTGGAGCCTGGCCTTGCCGTCCGGCTGCTGCATGACAGCCACCACCTTCTCCATGAACTCGCCGTCGATGTACGCGAACATGTTGTAGCAGAAGAGCGAGCCGTCGCGGACCGACGAGGCCGACGCTTTCTCGGGCGAGGCGAGCAGCGGCGAGAAGTCCTTGCCCGGCAGGTCCTTCGCGATGGCGGCCTTCTTCTCCGCCGTCGCGTTCGTCATGCCGAGGAGCGTGGGCGCGATGTCGATGTGCGAGGTCACCGCGCGGCATCGCTTTCCGCCCGGAAACGCAGGATGCGCGACGACCAGCGGAACCTGGTTCTGCTCGCGATACGCCGTCGCGCCCTTCGAATGCAGGCGGTGCGCACCGTCGAGATCGCCGTGGTCCGCGGTCATGACGACGATGGTGTTCGAGGCGAGCCCCAGCGCGTCGAGTTCGTCGAGCAGGGAAACGATGCTGCGGTCGACGTCGCGCAGGCAGTTGAGGTAGTAGTTGTGGCGGGTCCGCCAGCGCCAGTCCTCGTTGGGAATGCGTCCCACCAGTCCGTCGTGCGACCGCAGGTATTCGCCGTGCGCCGGCGGGCGCCCCGGGGCGTCCAGCCGTTGCGGGTAGGTCTGCGGGAGCCGGAAGTCCCATTGCCTGGCGTACAGGGGATCGCGCGGCGCCGGCTCGATGTGTCCGAGGATGTTGCGCGCCTGGACCTTCTCTCCCGGCCGGTCGGTGTCGAGGAACATGATGTCGTGCGGGTTCACCAGGTTCACCGCGAGGAACCACGGCTTGCCCTGCGCCGCCAGTTCCATGCCGCGGCCGCGCAGCCAGGTGACGCCCATCGCGGCGATGATCCCGTCGTGCAGGTATCCGCCGCGCGTGTGCGCGATGATGTCGCCCACGCCGAAGTAGTCGCTGAAGCCGTAGGCTTCCATCTCCTTCGTGAAGATCTTCTCGGGGGTGCCCAGGGAGTTGACCGTCTCGAACTCCTTGGTGAGATGCCACTTGCCCTTGTAGGCGGTGGTGTAGCCCGCCGCCCGAAGCATGTGTCCGACCGTGGGAATGTCGGTGGACATGCTGCTGATCCACGGGAAATTCGTGTTGTCGAACATCTTCGTCTGCTGGATGTGCCGCCCCGTATAGAGCACCGAGCGCGACGGCGTGCACACGCAGGAGTTGATCTGGTGGTTCTCGAAGACGACACCCCTCTTCGCGAGCCGCTCGTGGGCCGGCAGCCGGTAGTCCTTCGGCAATTCGCCGGGGCGGAAGAATCGCTCCTGATCGGTGAGGATGAACAGGATGTTGAAAGGGCCGCCGGCGGGCTTCGACGCGTCGTAGCGAGGCGTGGCGCCCGAGGCCGGAGCCGTGGCCGCGGCGAACAGGCCGCCGGCCTCCGATGCGGCCACCGCTCCCGCCGCGAGGCTCTTCAGCGCGTCCCGGCGGCCGTGGTCGACGGCTGGCTTGCTCGCATTCGGCATCGTCGGTCTCCTCAACTTGTGCCGCCATCTCCGTGGGCGGACGAAAGCATTGCGGGCTCGGGCCCGGACTCTACGCCTCGCCCGAGGGGGCGCCGTTGCACTCCCGAACGCCACAAGAAAGGGGCCAGACCGAATCGATCTGACCCCTTGCTCGTGAAGCGGAATCTGGCGCGCCCGGCAGGATTTGAACCCACGACCCCCTGGTTCGTAGCCAGGTACTCTATCCAACTGAGCTACGGGCGCGAAGCCGTTGATTATACCGGATCATTCATCCTTCCGCCCGGATCGGGGCGACGGCTCGGCCGGGGGCTCCGGCGGCAGACTGCGCCGCAGGACCGCCGCCTTGACGAGCCACGCGACGCCGAACCACGCGGCGATGAATCCGAGCGGCCAGGCGACCACGCGTGGCCACAGGGCGGTCAGCACGGCGAGGATGAGCGCGAGGACCGCCATCTTCACGAGCAGGCCCGCCTCCGCGGCGCCGAGCGGACGACGGTTGGTGAGCGCCGCCGACAGTGCGCTCCCGACGCTCACCGCACCCGCGGCGACACGTCCTGCGCTCCCCGACGCGGCGCGCTTCGCCTCCACCGGCTCCGCGTCCTCGGCCTTGCGGACGCGATGGCGCTTGGTGAGCACGATCTCGGTCGAGTGCTCGAGGTCGGCCGCGTACTGCGCGGCCATGCGCTGCGCGAACGCGCGATCCTCGATCGCGACGTCGAGTTCGTAGTTGCCCATCCAGCTCGCGAGGTTCAGGTTGGTCGAGCCGACGCGCGCCCAGATGCCGTCGGCGACCGCGGTCTTCGCGTGCAGCATCGTGCCGTCCCACTCGAACACGCGCACGCCGGCGTCGAGCAGCGGCTTGTACGCGACGCGCGAGACCGGCGAGATCAGTGGAATGTCGGAGACGCCGGGCACGAGCAGGCGCACATCTACGCCGTCGCGCGCCGCGGCCGCGAGCGCCTGCACGTAGGCCGCCGTACCGACGAAATACGCATCGGTGAGCCACAGGTACTCGTGCGCGACCGAGGCGATCGTGAGGTCGAGCCGGTAGGTGCCCGCGGCATTCGGCGTCCCCGCGACCACGCGCAGCGTCACGTCGCCCACATGAGGCAGCGACGAGGGTTCGCAGAAGCACTCGGGCGTGAGCGCGTCGCCGGCGACGTCCCACACGAGCGCGAACGCGCGTTGCAGCGCACCGACCGCCGGGCCATGCACCGCGATACCGGTGTCGCGCCAAGGCTCGCGGCGTTTCGCGGGGTTGCCCTGCCACAGCCGGCTCACGCACAGGCCGGAGACGAATCCGACGCGGTCGTCGACGGTGATCGTCTTGCGGTGGTCGCGCGCGAGCCAGGCGAGCGGGCTCGCGAATCCGGGCGGGTTGAAGTAGCGCACCTCGGCGCCGGTGCCGGCGAGCGCGTTCCAGACGCTCGCGCCGCGCCAGCCGCCCAGCCAGTCGATCAGCACCTTGACGCGCACCCCCGCCCGCGCCCGCTCGGCGAGCGCGTTCGCGAACACGCGCCCGATCTCGTCGTCGTCGACGATGTACATCTCGAACAGGATCTGCCGCTCGGCGGCGCGGATCGCATCGAGCCAGGCGGGGAAATTCTCGCGCGCGTCGATCAGGAGATCGACCGCGTTGCCGCGGATCGCGTCGGCGCCGGTCGTGCGCGAGTACGCGCGCTCGGCCAGCACCGATACGTCGCCGGTCGGCAGCGGCGGCGCGTCGGTGGGCGTCGATTCGGCGTGAACGGCAGGCATCGCGCATCGAGCCGCGCGTGGGCGGCGCGGGCGGTCGCTACGGTATCACGCCGATCGGCGCCGACGCATTCCGGTCACCGGCGGGCGATGCCGAGGCTCGCCGCGAGGCCGCCCCACTTCTCCCGGTCGGTCCGGATCTCGGCGGCGAACGACTCGGGCGTTCGTCCGATCGGATCGAGTCCCTGCGCCGCGAGGATCGCGAGCGCGCGCACCGTCGTCACCGGAGTCGCGAGGCTCGCGAGCAGCACCTTGGTCTGCCGCGCGAGATTCGCGACCGGCACGAAGTCGCGCACCGGGTCGAACGTCTCGCTCGCCGAAACCCTCGGCGCGATCGGCGCCGGCCGGAGAACCGTCGAATCACCATCGGCGGCATGCGCGCGTCACGCGGTGGAGCCGATGAATGCCGCTCCGGCAAAGAGGGGCTCGCGGCGGAACATCTGCGGCAACGCGGGCGGCCCGACGCATCGGTTCCCGGGTTCAGGTCCGCGCAGGGAATGACTGGCGGAGACGGAGGGATTCGAACCCTCGATACAGGTTTTGGCCCGTATGCTCCCTTAGCAGGGGAGTGCCTTCGACCACTCGGCCACGTCTCCGGTGCTGCAACGTCCGCGCAGCCTGTGCTCCGCCCGCATGGGCGGAGCGCAGGCTGCGCAACATTCAATTTTACCGTCGCGCGCCCGGGGGCGTCCAGCGCGCGGCGGCGGTTTCTCCCGCGGAATCGCGGGGTTACGCCATCGCCCGCGCGCCCCGCCTGCGCGGCCGGCTGCGCCGCGGATTCAGGCCTGCGCGTGCTCCAGGTCGAACGCCTTGTGCAGCACGCGCACCGCGAGTTCGAGGTACTTCTCGTCGATCACGACCGCGATCTTGATCTCGGAGGTCGAGATCATCTGGATGTTGATGCCCTCGTCCGCGAGCGCCTTGAACATGGTCGCGGCGAGCCCGACGTGCGAGCGCATGCCGATGCCGACCACCGAGACCTTCGCGATGCGGTCGTCGCCCTTGATCTCGCGGCAGTTGAAGGTCTTGCCGCGCTCGTGCTCCAGCACCTCGAGCGCCTTGCGGTACTCGTTCTTGTGGACGGTGAACGAGAAGTCGGTGTGGCCGGAGGCGCCGATGTTCTGCACGATCATGTCGACGTCGATGTTCGCTGCCGCGATGGGCCCGAGCATCGCGTAGGCGATGCCCGGCCGGTCGTCGACGCCCGTCACCTGGATGCGCGCCTCGTCGCGGTTGAACGCGATGCCGGAGATGATCGCCTGTTCCATCGTGTCGTCTTCCTCGAAGGTGATGAGCGTGCCGGACGCCGACGATTCCGGATCGTCGAGCGAGGACAGCACGCGCAGCTTGACCCGGTACTTGCCCGCGAACTCGACCGCACGGATCTGCAGCACCTTCGATCCCTGGCTCGCGAGTTCGAGCATTTCCTCGAACGTGATCGCGTCGAGCCGCCGCGCCTCGGGCACGATGCGCGGGTCGGTCGTGTAGACGCCGTCGACGTCGGTGTAGATCTGGCACTCGTCGGCCCGGAGCGCCGCCGCGAGCGCGACCGCCGAGGTGTCCGACCCGCCGCGGCCGAGCGTGGTCACGTTGCCGTCGCGGTCCACGCCCTGGAATCCCGCCACGACGACGACCTTGCCGGCGTCGAGGTCGCGACGCATCGCCGCCTCGTCGATCTCGAGGATGCGGGCCTTGGTGTGCGCGCTGTCGGTCAGCACCTGCACCTGACCGCCGGTGTAGCTTCGCGCCGGAACCCCGATTTCCTGCAGCGCGATCGACAGGAGGCCGATCGTCACCTGCTCGCCGGTGGCCGCGACGACGTCGAGTTCGCGCGGGTCGGGCGCCGCCGAGAGTTCCTTCGCGAGGCCGAGGAGGCGGTTGGTCTCCCCGCTCATCGCCGAGACGACGACGACCACACCATGGCCGAGAGCGCGCCAGTGCGCGACGCGCTTCGCGACGTTCTTGATGCGGTCGGTCGAGCCGACCGAGGTGCCGCCGTATTTCTGGACGATCAGGGACATGGGCTCAGGCCCTCGCGCCGCGGCGCGAGGCGCTACAGGGTGCGGAACACGAGCGTCGCGTTGGTGCCGCCGAAGCCGAACGAGTTCGACAGCGCACCGCCGATCTTCATCCTGCGCGCCTCGCGCGGCACGAAGTCGAGGTCGCAGGCGGGATCGGGGTGGAACAGGTTGGCGGTCGGAGGCGCGACCTGGTCGCGCAGCGCGAGCACCGTGAACACCGCCTCGACGCCTCCGGCGGCGCCGAGCAGATGGCCGGTCATCGACTTGGTCGAACTGACGGCGAGCTTCGCGGCGTGGTCGCCGAACGCGCGCTTCACCGCCGTGCACTCGGCGAGATCGCCGAGCGGCGTCGAGGTGCCGTGCGCGTTGATGTAGTCGATGTCGGCGGTGCCCATCCGCGCGTTGCGCAAGGCGTTTTGCATCGAGCGCCGCGCGCCGTCGCCGTCCTCGGGCGGTGCGGTGATGTGGTGCGCGTCCGCCGACATCCCGTAGCCCGCGAGTTGGCAGTAGATGCGCGCGCCGCGCGCCTTCGCGTGCTCGAGTTCCTCGAGCACGACGACGCCGGCGCCCTCGCCCAGCACGAAGCCGTCGCGGTCCTTGTCCCACGGCCGGCTCGCGGTCGCGGGGTCGTCGTTGCGATGCGACAGCGCGCGCGCCGCGATGAAACCGCCGACGCCCAACGGGCTCACCGTCGCCTCGGCGCCGCCGGCGACCATCAGGTCGGCGTCGCCGTATTCGATCAGCCGCGCGGCCTCGCCGATGCTGTGGTTGGCGGTCGAGCAGGCGGTCACCGTCGCGAGGTTCGGTCCCTTGTAGCCGTAGTGGATCGACAGGAGGCCCGAGATCATGTTGATGATCGTGCCCGGCACGAAGAACGGGCTCACCTTGCGCAGGCCGCCGGCCTGGTACGCGGCGAGCGTTTCCTCGATCATCGGCAGCCCGCCGATGCCCGAGCCCACGCACACGCCCGCGCGCTCCTTGTCGCCGCCCCAGCCGTCGAGCCCGGCGTCGCGCACCGCCTCCATCGACGCCACGAGCCCGTAGTGGACGAACGTGTCGTAGCGGCGCGCTTCCTTCGCCGAGAGCCACTTCGACACGTCGAAGTCCTTGACCTCGCCGGCGATGCGCACCGGGAAGCCGGACGCGTCGAACCGCGTGATCGGCCCGATGCCCGAGCGGCCGGCGACGATCGCGTCCCAAGCCGCGGCCACGCCGATACCGACCGGCGAGACGACTCCGAGGCCCGTGATGACGACACGACGGCGTGACATGGGTGGTACGAGGTCGGTGGGAAGGGTGCGGGACGGCGCGCGCCGGACGACGCGCGCCCCCGGACGCGGCGGCGGCGCGGGAGACGCCGCCGGACCGCGAGGCCGGCGCTACTTCTTCAGGTGCGCGCCGACGTAGGTGATCGCCTGCTGGACGGTGGTGATCTTCTCCGCTTCCTCGTCCGGGATCTCGGTCTCGAACTCCTCTTCGAGCGCCATCACCAGCTCGACCGTGTCGAGCGAGTCCGCGCCCAGATCGTCGACGAACGACGACTCGTTCTTGATGTCGGCTTCGTTCACGCCGAGTTGCTCGGCGACGATCTTCTTGACGCGTTGTTCCACGTTATCCATGCGTCTCCTCCCTCGCGGGACGAATTTGGATGACTACCCCCAAGCCGGCGATTTTACCAGAATGCCCGCCGGTACCCCCGTCGGCGCTGCGGGCCCGGCGTACGCCGCGAACCGCATGCGCCAACCGCCGCGAACGACCGCGAACCTCGTCGATCACGCCATGTACATGCCGCCGTTCACGTGCAGCGTCGCGCCGGTGATGTAGGCGGCCCGCGGCCCCGCCAGGAATGCCACGGCCTCGGCGATGTCCTCCGGCGAACCCAGACGGGCGAGCGGGATGCGCGCCATCAGCGCATCGCGCTGCGCCTGCGGCAGGGCCTTCGTCATGTCGGTGTCGACGAACCCCGGCGCGACGCAGTTGACCGTGATGGCGCGGCTGCCGACTTCCTGCGCGAGCGACTTGGTGAAGCCCACCAGCGCCGCCTTCGCCGCGGCGTAGTTCGCCTGCCCGGCGTTGCCGGTCGACCCGACGACCGACCCGACCTGAATGATGCGGCCGCGCCGCGCCTTCATCATGCCGCGCAGGCACGCCTTGGCGAGCCGGAACGCGGGCTTGAGGTTGGTCGCCATGATGGCGTCCCACTCATCGTCCTTCATGCGCACGAGCAGGTTGTCGCGGGTGATCCCGGCGTTGTTGACGAGGATCGCGATCGGGCCGAAGCGCGCTTCGACGTCGGCGAGCGCCGCGTCGGTCGCCTGCGCGTCGGTCACGTCGAGCAGGATGCCGGTGCCCCGATGCCCCGCTTCCGCGAGCGCCGCAGCGATCGTCGCGGCGCCCGCATCGGTCGTGGCCGTGCCCACGACGGTCGCGCCGTCGCGCGCGAGCGCGTGCGCGATCGCCCGGCCGATGCCGCGCGTCGCGCCGGTCACCAATGCCACCTGCCCGTCGAGTTCCTGCGCCATCGTTTCCCTCCTCACGCCCCGATCGCCGAGAACGCATCGGCGAGCGAGTGAGCGTCGGTGAGCGCGTGCGCCTTCAGCGCCGGATCGATCTTCCGCGCGAGTCCCGAGAGCACGCGTCCCGGCCCCGCCTCGACGACGTCGGTGACGCCGCGCGCGGCGATGGCGCGCACGGTCTCGGTCCAGCGCACCGGGCTCGCGGCCTGCCTTGCGAGCGCGGCGCGGATGGCGTCGGCGGAAGCGTGCTCGGCGACGTCCGCGTTGTGCAGCACCGGGATCGACGGCGCCTGGAACGCGACCTGCGCGAGGCGCGAGGCGAGCCGGTCGGCCGCGGGCTTCATCAGCGCGCTGTGGAACGGGCCGGACACCGGCAGCAGCATGCCGCGCTTCGCGCCGTGCGCCTTCGCGCGTTCGATCGCGCGCTCGACCGCGGCCCGGTGACCGGCGATCACGACCTGCCCGGGCGAGTTGAAGTTGACCGGCTCGACCACCTCGCCCTGCGCGGCCTCGCGGCAGGCTTCCGCGATCGCCGCATCGTCGCCGCCCAGGATCGCGGCCATCGCGCCGACGCCGGCAGGCACCGCCTCGGTCATCGCCTGCGCTCGGAAACGCACCAGCGGCACCGCATCGCGGAACGCGAGCGCACCCGCGGCCACGAGCGCCGTGTACTCGCCCAGGCTGTGGCCCGCCACGACCGCTGGCAGCGCGCCGCCGGCCTCGCGCCAGGCGCGCCAGGCGGCCACGCCCGCGGTCAGCATCACCGGCTGCGTGTTGGTCGTGAGATTCAGCGCCTCGGCGGGACCGTCGGTCACGAGCGCCCACAGATCCTCGCCCAGCGCCTCGCTCGCCTCGGCGAAGGTCGCGCGCACGGCGGGATGCGCGTCCCAGCCGGCCATCATGCCGATCGACTGCGAACCCTGCCCCGGAAACACGACCGCGAACGTCGTCATCGTCAGCTCCAGCGAACCAGCACCGAACCCCAGGTGAAGCCTCCGCCCACGCCCAGCATCATCACGTGGTCGCCGCGACGGATGCGCCCGTCGCGCACCGCTTCGTCGAGCGCGAGCGGCACCGACGCGGCCGAGGTGTTCGCGTGGCGCTCGACCGTGGCGACCACGCGTTCGTGCGGCACGCCGAGGCGCTTCGCGGTCGCGTCCATGATGCGCAGGTTCGCCTGGTGCGGGATCAGCCAGTCGATCGCCGTGCGCGGGAGCGCCGCGGCGGCGAGCGCCTCGTCGGCGACTTCGGTCAACGAGCGCACGGCCAGCTTGAACACCGCCTGCCCGTCCATCTGGAGGTACGGCCGGCCGACCACCTTGCCGTCGCGCACCTGGCCGGGCACCGACAGGATGCCGCGCTGGCTGCCGTCGGCGTGCAGGCGCGTCGCGAGGATGCCCGGTTCCGCCGCGGGCACGAGGACCACCGCGCCGGCGCCGTCGCCGAACAGCACGCAGGTGCGCCGGTCGCTCCAGTCGAGGATGTGCGAATACGTCTCGGCGCCGACCACGAGCGCGTTTCTCGACGCTCCGGTCCGGATCATCGCGTCGGCGACGGAGAGCGCGTAGACGAAGCCCGAACAGACCGCCTGCACGTCGAAGGCGGGGCCGCCGCGAATGCCCAGCCGGTCCTGCAGGATGCAGGCGGTCGACGGGAAGATCACGTCGGGCGTCGTGGTCGCGACGATGATCGTGTCGACGTCGGCCGCGACGAGCCCCGCCGACGCGAGCGCGTGCTCCGAGGCGGCGAGCGCGAGATCGGAGGTGAGTTCGCCCTCGGCGGCGACATGCCGCTGGCGGATGCCGGTGCGCGTGCGCACCCACTCGTCGCTCGTGTCGACGCCGCGCCGCGCGAGTTCGTCGTTGGTCAGCACCTGCGCGGGCAGGTAGCTGCCGGTACCGGCGATCGTGCTGCTACGCATCGGTCGGGGCGCGTGCCTCGCCGAGCGCGGCGGCGGGCATCGCGGCGATGCGCTGCGCGATCCGGTCGAGCACGCCGGCGCGGACTTCGGCGTGCGCCTTCGCGATCGCGTGGCGGAACGCGAGCACGTCCGCGCCGCCGTGGCTCTTCACGACGACGCCCTTCAGTCCGACGAGCGTGGCGCCGTTCAGCCGGCGCGGATCGATGCGCCGCTTGAAGCGCATCAGCACCGGGTAGGCGATGCCGGCGGCCAGCTTCGAGAGGACGCCGCGCGTGAATTCGGCCTTCAGGAACTCGTAGAGCATCTGCGCGAGGCCCTCCGAGGTCTTGAGCGCGACGTTGCCGACGAATCCGTCGCAGACGACCACGTCGGTGGTGCCCTTGTAGATGTCGTCGCCCTCGACGTTGCCGTGGAAGTTCAGCCCCGAGGCCTTCAGGCGCTCGGCGGTCTCCTTCACGAGTTCGTTGCCCTTGATGTCCTCCTCGCCGATGTTGAGGAGTCCCACGGTCGGACGCTCGATGTGCTCGACCGAGGAAACGAGCGCGCTGCCCATGGCCGCGAACTGCACGAGTTGCTCGGGGGTGCAGTTCACGTTCGCGCCCAGGTCGAGCATCGTCACCACGCCCTTCTTGGTCGGGAGCTGCGAGGCGATCGCGGGCCGGTCGATGCCGGGGAGCGTCTTCAGCACGAAGCGCGCGATGCCCATCAGCGCGCCGGTGTTGCCGGCCGAGACGCAGCCGTGGGCCTCGCCGTCGCGGACGAGGTTGATCGCGACGCGCATCGACGAGTCCTTCTTGCGTCGCAGCGCGTCGGCGGGCGGGTCGTCCATCTCGACGACCTCGGACGCCGCGTGGATGCGGATGCGGTCGCGGGCCGGCGAACGCGCCTTGGCGAGGATGCCCTCGAGCGCCTCGGGACGGCCGACCAGCACGACCGCGGCGTCGGGCGTCTCTTCGAGGAACGAGAGCGAAGCGGGGACCGTGACCGACGGGCCGTGGTCCCCCCCCATCGCGTCGACCGCGACGGTGATCGTCATCGGGCGGCCGTTCTCGAGCGGGCCGCCGTCCTGGCGTCGCCGCTTCGGTGCGTCTGGGTCGCTTTGCGGGAGCGACGGCCGGGCGCGCGTGCCACGCGCGTCGCGTTACTCGTCCGCCTTGGTCCGGACGACCTTCTTGCCGCGGTAGTAGCCGCTCGGGCTGATGTGGTGGCGGCGGTGCGTCTCGCCGCTCACCGGTTCCGTGCCGAGGGTCGGCGCGGCGATGAAGTCGTGGGCGCGGTGCATGCCGCGCTTGCTCGGCGACTTCTTGTTCTGCTGGACAGCCATGTCGTTCTCCTCGTCCTCTCGCTCGCGACGCGCCGTTCGATCGGGCGGTCGCATCAGGGTCCTGCCGCCACCGTCGTCCTCACGGGCCCGACGGGCATGCTCCTTCGTGGCGAGGCGCGAACGGGAGCGTCAGCACCAGTTCGTCCTCCACCAGCATCGCGGGCTCGAGCGGCCGGTCGGCGAGGATCACCTCGCCTTCCGACGCGTCGTCGAGCCGCGTCAGTTCCTCGCCGTTGCCCGCCAGCAGCACCTCGGTGGCCTGCGCGACCGGCCAGTCGAGCCGGCCGAGGCAGCGCTGGCACACCAGCGGGATACTGGCCTGGATCTCGATGCCGAGCGCCGGATGCCCTTCGGCGCTCGTCCGGCCCTCGATCGTCCAGGCGACCGGGACCGCTTCATCGCCGGGCGCCAGCACGTCCTCGAGGTTCGGCAACCGCCGGGCATCGATGGATCCCGACAGCGATGCGCCCTGCTTCGCCAGCCGGAGCGCGTCGAATCGGGCTGCGGGACCGGAACCGGGCATGTCGCCGTCGCGCGCGCGGCCGGGCGAACCCCCGCACGAAGCGCACAAACGTTGGATAATAGCGTCAGGCGGCCGACATGTCAAAAACTGCCGCAAAAACAACGGGAATCCCATGCGTCCGCTCGTGCTGGCCTCGACGTCGCGCTATCGCGCCGCCCTGCTCGACCGTCTCGGCCTGCCGTACCGGCTGGACGCCTCGGGCATCGACGAGGCCGCACTCCCCGGGGAGTCGGCCGCAGCCGCCTGCATGCGCCTGGCCGAGGCCAAGGCGCGCGCGGTCGCGCCCCGCCACCCGGGCGCCCTGATCCTGGGCTCCGACCAGATCGCGGACTGCGACGGCCGACACGTCGGCAAGCCGGGAACCCGAGAGCGAGCGCGGGAGCAACTGCGCGCGCAATCCGGGCGCGCGGTGACGTTCCACACGGGGGTCGCGCTCTTCGATGCGGCGAGCGGCCGCTGCTTCGTCGAGCGCGTCGACGTCGTCAGCCGTTTCCGCGTCCTGTGCGACTCCGAGATCGAGGCGTACCTCGAGCGCGAATCCGCGCTCGACTGCGCGGGTTCGGTACGCTCGGAGGCGCTCGGCATCGCGCTGTTCGACGCGATCGAGAGCGACGACCCCACCGCGCTCGTCGGGCTGCCGCTCATCGCGACCTGCCGGCTCCTGCGTCTCGCCGGGGTCGATGTCCTCGACCCGTCGAGATGAGCCACGCCCGCGGTCCGCTCCTGCTCGTCCCCAACCTGCTCGGCGCGGTGCCGCCCGAGGACGTTCTGCCCGCACGCACGATCGACCTCGCGCGCACGGTCGAACATTGGGTGGTCGAGACGCCGAAGGCAGCGCGCGCGTTCCTGAAGTCGCTCTCGCTGCCGCGGCCGATCGCCGAGCTCTCGATCGCACCGCTCGAAGCGGATGCCTCGGCGGCCGGGTTGGCGTCGCTGCTGTCGCCCGCCCGGCACGGCCATCCGGTCGGATTCGTGTCCGATGCGGGCGCGCCCGGAGTGGCCGATCCCGGCGCGGCGCTCGTCGCTGCGGCGCACGCGTCGGGCATTCGCGTCGTTCCCCTCGTCGGCCCCTCCGCGGTCCTGCTCGCGTTGATGGCTTCGGGCCTCTCGGGGCAAGCCTTCGCCTTCCACGGCTACCTGCCGGTGGCCGAGGCGGCGCGCTCCGCGCGGCTGCGCGAACTGGAAGCAGACTCGCGCCTGCACGCGAGAACCCAGGTCTTCATCGAAACGCCGTACCGCAATGCGGCGATGCTCGCCGCGCTCGTCGCGACGCTCGCGCCGCGCACGCGACTCGCCGTCGCCGCGGACCTGACGACGCCAAGCGAATCGGTCGTGATGCGTCCGGTCGCCGCGTGGCGCGGCGCGGACGTCGCCGGCTGGCAGCGCAGACCCGCGATCTTCCTGTTCCAGGCCTGATCGCTTCGCGCCCCGGCGCGAGCGTCGAAGCTGTGCAGCGGCGCGGTCGAGCTACACCCGGCCTTCCTCCTCCTCGGGCCAGTCCTTGATGTAGCTCTTGAGCATCCGGTTCTCGAACGACTGCTCCTCGTAGACCGCCTTCGCCACGTCGTGGAACGACACGACGCCCATCAGCGTCGTGCCGTCCATCACCGGCACGTAGCGCGCGTGACCCTCGAGCATCGTGCGCCGCAGTTCCATGACGTCGAGCCCGGGCGGCGCGGTCAGCGGATCGCGCACGCAGATGTCGCGGACCTCGAGCGTCGCGAGCGACCCGCCGTGGCCCGCCAGCGCCTCGAGCACCTCGCGGAAGGTCAGCATGCCGGCGAGGCGGCCATGGTCCATCACGACGAGCGAGCCGATGTCGTGCTGCGCCATCACGCGCACCGCGTCCATCACCGAGCCGTCCGGACCGACGGTGAACAACGTGTTGCCCTTGATCCTCAGGATCTCGCTCACGAGCATCGCCGCCTCCGCTGCGAACGGTGCCGCATCCCGCGGCCCCCGAGGATGAGGTTACGCCCGCGGGGCGCTCGCGCGCAATGCCGGGAGACGGCGCGGGTGCCGCGCCCTCCGCCGGTGGCTGCGCTGGCGGAAGGCCTCGCCCGAGCCGAGCTCAGAGCGCGCCGATCGGACGGCGCTCGCGCAGCGCCTGGGCGAGCGTGCCGCTGTCGACGTACTCGAGTTCGCCGCCGACCGGCACGCCGCGCGCGAGCCGGCTGACCTTGAGCCCGCGCGCGGCGAGCAGCTCGCCGACGTAGTGCGCGGTCGCCTCGCCTTCGTGGGTGAAGTTGGTGGCGAGGATCACCTCGCGGACCACCCCGTCCTGCGCCCGCTTGAGCAGTCGATCGAGCCGGATCTCCTTCGGACCGATGCCGTCGAGCGGCGAGAGCCGGCCCATCAGCACGTAGTACATCCCGGCGAACGCCTGCGTCTGCTCGACCATCATGAGGTCGGAGGGCGTCTCCACCACGCACAGTTGCGCCGCGTCCCGGCGGGTCGAGCGGCACAGCGCGCACACCGACCCTTCGGTGAAGGTGTTGCAGCGCTCGCAGTGGTGGACCGCTTCGGTCGCGGCGAGGAGCGCGGCAGCGAGCGCCTTCGCTCCGTCGCGGTCGTACTGCAGCAGGTGCAGCGCCATGCGTTGGGCCGCGCGCGGACCCACGCCGGGCAGCACGCGCAACGCGCCGACCAGCGCGTCGAGGCTCCCGAGCGGCTCGCCGGCCGCGCTGCGATCGTCGGATCCGCGTCCGGCCACCCGGTCAGAACGGCAGCTTGAAACCGGGCGGCAGCGCCATGCCGCCGGCGATGCCGGACATCTTCTCCTGCGTCACCGCCTCGACCCGGCGCACGGCGTCGTTGACTGCGGCGGCGACGAGGTCCTCCAGCATGTCGCGGTCCTCGCCGACGAGCGACGGGTCGATCGCGACGCGCTTCACGTCGTGACGGCAGGTCATCGTGACCTTCACGAGCCCGCCGCCGGACTGACCTTCGACCTCGGTGCGCGCGAGTTCCTCCTGCGCGCGCTTCATGTTGTCCTGCATCGCCTGCGCCTGCTTCATGAGCCCGGCGAGCTGGTTCTTCATCATCGGTTCGGATCCTCGGATGCGGCGCGTCCTCCGGCGGGCAGCGCCTTGATCGATTCGGTGCGGACGGTGGCGCCGAAACGGCTCACCGCGTCGCGCACGAAGGGTTCGTCGAGGAACGCGGCCTCGGTGCTGGCGCGCGCGGCCTCGCGTTCGCGCGACTCCTTCGTCGCGAGCGAGCCTTCGGCCACCTCGCCGACCTCGAAGGCGAGCAGGAGCTTGACCCCGGTCGCCTGCTCCAGCGCGTTCCGCAGGCGGTCCGCGTAGCTCTTGCCGGCGAGGTGCTGGTGCGCGGCGGGGAGCGCGAGCGTCAGCGCGTGGCCGTCGAGCTTCCGCATCTCGGATTGCGCCGCGAGTTCGCGCGCCATGCCGGAGAGGCCGAGCGACTGCACGAACCCCGGCCAGGCGTCCGGCGCGGTCGGCAGCGCCTTGCGCGTCGCGGTCGCCGCCACCGGCGCAGGCGTCGGTGCAATGGTCGCCGCCGCTGCGCGTGCAGTGCGGGCCGGTTCCGGTGCGGCCGCATCGCGGCGCGGTCCGCGTTCGCGCCCGGAGGAGGACGATCCCGCCGGTTCGAACGCCAGGAGCCGCAGCAGCGTCATCGAGAGTCCGGTGGCCTCGTCGGGCGCGAGCGCGAGGTCGGCGCGCCCCTGCGCCACGATCTGCCAGCCGAGCTGGACCGCCTCCGGCGTGAAACGCGACGCGATCGCCGCGATGCGGTCGGCGTCCTCGCCGCCGGATGCGTCGGGCACCACCTGCGCGACGGCGACCCGGTGGTACAGGTGGGCGAGTTCGGCGAGTGCATCGGCGGCGGAGAGCCCGCGTCCGGCGAGCGCATCGGCCTCGGCGAGGAGCGAGCGGCCGTCGTTCGCGGCGAGCGCGTCCGCGATCCGGAACGCGAAGTCGCGGTCGACGACGCCCAGCATCGCGCGCACCGGATCGGCGCGCACCTCGCCCGCGCCGTAGGCGATCGCCTGGTCGAGCAGCGAGAGGGCGTCGCGCAGGCTGCCCGAGGCGGCGCGCGCGATGAGCGCGACGGCCGCCGGGTCGTGCGCGATGCCCTCGGCCCCGAGGATGTGCACGACGCGCGCGGCGATCTCGTCGGGGGAAAGCGGCTTCAGCGCGAACTGCAGGCAGCGCGAGAGCACGGTGACCGGCACCTTCTGCGGATCGGTCGTCGCGAGCACGAACTTCACGTGCTCGGGCGGCTCCTCGAGCGTCTTCAGCATCGAGTTGAAGGCGTTCTTCGACAGCATGTGCACTTCGTCGATCAGGTAGACCTTGAAGCGGCCGACCGTCGGCGCGTAGCGCGCGTTGTCGAGGATCTCGCGCATGTTGTCGACGCCGGTGTTCGACGCGGCGTCGATCTCGAGCAGGTCGACGAAGCGGCCGGCGTCGATGTCGGTACAGGCCGCGCACTCGCCGCAGGGCATCGCCGACACGCCGTTCACCTGGCAGTTGAGGCTCTTCGCGAGGATCCGGGCGATCGTCGTCTTGCCGACGCCGCGCGTGCCGGTCAGGAGGTACGCGTGGTGCAGCCGCCCGCGGACGAGCGCGTTCGACAGCGCGGTAACGACGTGGCCCTGCCCGGTCAGCTCGGCGAAGGTGCCGGGCCGCCACTTGCGCGCGAGGACCTGATAGCTCATCGAGAACCGTCGGACGTTCGACGTTCGGGGTTGGACGTGAGGCAGCGTTGCGGGGAGGCGCGATCCGGAGCGGACCGCGCCTCGTCGTCGGACGTCCTACGTCGAACGTCCGACCTCAATGGGTGGCGAGCCGTTCCCCCGGCACTTGCAGAGAATCGCTATGGCTGCTTCCTTCCGGACCTGACCAGGTTCACGACCATGCAATGCGGGGCGACCCGCCGTGGAACTCGCCGCCGTCCGACGACGCAACAGGCGACAAGCCGATTATAGCCGTTCCGGTCGCCCGCGCGGCATGGCGTGCCCCGGGTCGCTATACTCGGATCGCGCCCCGCCCCACGCCCGATGCGACTTCCCGCGCACCTGCGAGCGTTGCACGATCCGGCGCGCCTCGCCGCTCCGGCGGCGGCGTTCGCCGTCGCCGCGCTCCTCACCGCTTGCGGCGTCTCCGAACTCGCGGCGCCGGACGTGGCGAAGACGCTCGTCGTTGCCGTGCGCCCGGGCCCGGGGAGCTGGTTTCCCGGGCCCGACGGCAAGCCGCAGGGGCTCGACCACGAACTGATCGAGCGTTTCGCGCGCGAGCGCGGCCTGCCGCTGACCATCGTCGCGGTCCCGGATGCTGGAGCGCTCCTCGAGCGGGTCGCCGCAGGCGAGGCGCACGTCGGCATCGGCGGCCTGTACCGCCCCCCGTCGGGCAAGTCGCCCGACGACGCCGGCGCGAAGCGCACGCCGCTGCTGTGGACCTCCGGCTACGAGACCGCCGAAGCGGTGCTGGCGTGCTCGCGCGACGGCTTTCGTCCGCGCAACTGGGGCGACCTCGCCGGAACCGACGTCGCGTTCGTCGCGGGCTCGGGCATCGAGACCGCGTTCGCCCAGGTGCGCCGCGCCCACCCCGAGGTCCGCTGGCAACCGAAGGAAGTGGCCTCCGCCGACGCGCTGATGGCGCAGGTCGACGAAGGCAGCGTCCCCTGCGCGGTCGTGAGTTCGTTCGACGCGGCGATCGGGCGCAACATCTACCTCGACGTCGACGTCGCGTTCCCGCTCGGCACGAGGCGCGAACTCGCCTGGGCGGTCGGCGGCCGCTATCCCGCGCTCGCGCGCGAACTCGACGCCTTTCTCGCGCGCATGCACGGGAACGGCACGCTCGCGCGGCTGTCGGAGCGCTACTTCTCGCCGCGCGGAGAGGTCGGCCGCATCGACGCCGGCATCTTCAATGAACGCATCGAGAACGCGCTCCCGGGGTGGAAGCCGATGTTCTTCGCGGCGCAGGAGGCCTACGGCATCGAGTGGCGCCTGCTCGCGGCGGTCGCCTACCAGGAGTCGCGCTGGGATCCCGATGCGACGAGCGAGACCGGGGTGCGCGGCTTCATGCAACTCACCGAGGACACGGCGAAGGAACTCGGCGTCACCGACCGCCTCGATGCGCGCGCGAGCGTGATGGCGGCGGCGCGCTACCTGCGCGACCTGAAGGCGAAGCTGCCCGCGCGCATCCCCGAGCCGGACCGGACCTGGTTCGCGCTCGCGGCGTTCAACATCGGCATGGGCCACCTCGAGGACGCGCGCATCCAGGCCCAGCGCGACCGCCTCGACCCGGACCGCTGGCGCGACGTCCGCAAGACCCTGCCGCTCCTCGCGCTCCCCGAGTACTACGAGAAGGCGAAGCTGGGCTACGCGCGCGGCGGCATGCCGGTCGCGTTCGTCGACCGCGTGCGTGCCTACTACGACATCCTGCTGCGCACCGAGGAGCCGCACCAGCCGCGGCTGCGCCTGTGGGGCGCGCTCGCCGGACCTTGATCCGGCGCATGGAACCCCCCGCGCCCGCGCCCGGATGATTCGCATCGTGCTCGCCTTCGCCCTCCGCGCCGTGGCATGCGCGACCCTCGTCGCCGCGCCGCTCGCGGTGGCCGCCCCGCCGTCGGTGTTCCTCGAGGAACTCACCTGGACCGAAGTGCGCGACGCGATCGCGGCCGGCACGACCACCGCGATCGTCCCGGTCGGCGGCACCGAGCAGAGCGGAGCGCACATGACGCTGGGGAAGCACAACGTCCGCGCGCGCGTGCTGTCGGGTCGGATCGCGACCGCGCTCGGCAACGCGATGGTCGCGCCGGTCGTCGCGTACGTGCCGGAAGGGTCGATCGATCCGCCCACCGGGCACATGCGCTACCCCGGCACACTGAGCGTACCGGTCGACGTGTTCGAGCGCACGCTCGAAGCGGCGGCCCGGAGCCTCGCGCGCGCGGGATTCCGCGACATCGTGTTCGTGGGCGACCACGGCGGCACGCAGGCGTCGCTCTCTGCGGTCGCGAAGCGCTTGAACCGGACGTGGAAGGCGTCGCCCATGCGCGCGCACGCGATCGTCGAGTACTATCGCGCCACCGAAACCGTCTACCGCAAGGCCCTCGCCGCCCACGGACACTCGAACGCCGAGATCGGCACGCACGCCGGACTCGCCGACACCTCGCTCTCGCTCGCCATCGACCCGGCGCTCGTCCGGGCCGACGCGATGGCCGCGGCACCGCGGGCCGGCGACGGCACCGTCGGCGATCCGCGCGCAGCGACGAAGGCGCTGGGCGAGCCCGGCGTCAACGCCATCGTCGCCGCGTCCGTTGAAGCGATCCGCCGCGCGACACGACGCTGACCCTTCTCCCTTCTCCCTTCCCCCTTCTCCCTTCCCCCTTCCCGATGTCGAACCCCCTCCGCCTGCCGTTCGCCTGCTCGCTCCTCGTCGGCACCGTCGCTCTCGCCTTCGCCCAGGCGCCTGCCACCGTCGCCACGGTTCCCGGCATGCCGCCGGTGGTCGACGCGCGCAACCTCTACAGCGAAACCGCCGCCGGCAAGCTGAGTCCGGTGGTCGCGGGCGACCTCGCGCGCGTGTACGTGCCCCACGTCCGCAGCAACGACGTCTACGTGATCGATCCGGCGACCCTCAGGGTGGTCGACAGGTTCAAGGTCGGTTCCAGCCCGCAGCACGTCGTGCCGTCGTGGGACCTGAAGACGCTGTGGGTCGCGAACAACGCGGAGCGCACGCCCAACGGCAGCCTCACGCCGATCGACCCGAGGACCGGCAAGCCCGGCGCGCCGATCCCGGTCGACGATCCGTACAACATGTACTTCACGCCCGACGGCAAGTCGGCGATCGTCGTCGCCGAGGCGTTCAAGCGCCTCGACTTCCGCGACCCGCACACCTTCGCGCTGCAGTACTCGCTGTCGGTGCCGCGCTGCGGCGGGATCAACCACGCGGACTTCACGATCGACGGCCGCCAGGCGATCTTCACCTGCGAGTTCACCGGCGGCATCACCAAGGTCGACCTGGTCGAGCGCAAGGTGCTGGGCTACCTGCAACTGATCCTGCCCGGCAAGCCGACGAAGGTGGTGCGCGGTCCCGACGGCAAGGACGAGACCATCTGCACGGTCTGGAAGGGCATGCCGCAGGACATCCGCGTGTCGCCCGACGGCACGACCTGGTACATCGCCGACATGATGAGCAACGGGATCTACGTCGTCGACGGCGCGAGCTTCACGCAGGTCGACTTCCTGCCGACCGGCGTGGGCTCGCACGGACTCTATCCGTCGCGCGACGGCACGAAGCTCTACGTCGCGAACCGGGGCTCGAACAAGATCCACGGCCCGGCGAAGGGCAAGGGTGGCGTCACCGTGGTCGATTTCGCGACCCGGAAGATCGTCGCGACCTGGCCGGTACCCGGCGGCGGGAGCCCCGACATGGGCAACGTCAGCGCCGATGGCAGGCAACTGTGGCTATCCGGCCGCTACGACGACGTCGTCTACGTCTTCGACACGGCGAACGGCAGCGTGAAGACCATCAAGGTCGGCATGGAGCCGCACGGATTGACCGTGTGGCCGCAGCCGGGGCGCTACTCGCTCGGGCACACCGGCAACATGCGTTAGCGCGGAAGGACGGGACTTCCACCGCGCCCACGCCGCGCGCGGCGCGACGTTCAGGGCTTGCCGACCGTGTCCGCGCCGCCCATGTACGGGCGCAGCGCCTTCGGGACCTCGATCGAACCGTCGGCGCGCTGGCAGTTCTCCATCACCGCGACGAGCGTGCGTCCGACCGCGAGGCCGGAGCCGTTCAGCGTGTGGACGAGTTCCGGCTTGCCCTGCGCGTTGCGGAAGCGCGCCTGCATCCGCCGCGCCTGGAACGCTTCGCAGTTCGAGCAGGAGCTGATCTCGCGGTAGGCGTTCTGCGCGGGCAGCCAGACCTCGAGATCGTAGGTCTTGGCCGCCGCGAAGCCGATGTCGCCGGTGGACAACGCCATCACGCGGTACGGGAGTTCGAGCCGCTGGAGGATCGCCTCGGCGTGACGCGTCATCTCCTCGAGCGCCTCGTAGGAACGCTCGGGATGCACGACCTGAACCATCTCGACCTTGTCGAACTGGTGCTGGCGGATCATGCCGCGCGTGTCCTTGCCGTAGCTCCCGGCCTCCGAACGGAAGCACGGCGTGTGCGCGGTCAGCCGCAGCGGCAACCGGTTCGCGTCGAGGATCTCGCCGCGCACGCTGTTGGTGAGCGTGATCTCCGAGGTCGAGATCAGGTAGAGCGGCTCACCCTCGCCCTCCTGCCCGCCCTTCCGCACCGAGAACATGTCGGCCTCGAACTTGGGCAGCTGCGTCGTGCCGACGAGCGTCTCGGCGGTCACGATGTAGGGCGTGTAGCACTCGACGTAGCCGTGCTCGCCGGTCTGTACGTCGAGCATGAACTGCGCGAGCGCGCGGTGCAGCCGTGCGAGTCCGCCGCGCAGGAACGAGAAGCGCGATCCGGAGAGCTTCGCGGCGGCCGCGAAGTCGAGGAGACCGAGCCCCTCGCCCAGGTCGGTGTGGTCGCGGACCGGGAAGGCGAAACTGCGCGGCGTGCCCCAGCGTCGCACCTCGACGTTGTCGTCGGACGAGCGGCCTTCCGGCACCGAGGCGTGGGTCAGGTTCGGCAGCACGAGCAGGAAGTCGCGCAGCTTCGCCTGGACGCGGTCGAGTTCGGCTTCGAGCGCCTTCTGCTCGTCGCCGGTGCCCGCCACCTCCGAGAGCAGCGCGGACGCGTCCTCGCCTTTCGACTTGGCGGCGCCGATCGCCTTCGAGAGCACGTTGCGGCGGTTCTGAAGGTCCTGCGTGCGGACCTGGATGTCCTTGCGTTCGCGTTCGAGCGCCTCGAACGCCGCGGTGTCGAGGACCACGCCGCGCTTCGCGAGGCCGGCGGCGACCGCGGCGAGGTCGTGGCGCAACAGGTGGATGTCGAGCATCGCGCCAGTGTATCAAACGCTCGCCGTCGAACCGTCGCGCAACCGCCGCCGATCTGCGGCGCGCGCGGCGCCGGCCGGCCCCGGCATCCTCAGGGTTCGCGTCCGCGCGCACGCGCCGCCGCGTCGGCAGCGCGCAACTCCGCGATCCGCTCGCGAATGCGCTTCTCGACCCCGCGGTCGGTCGGCTCGTAGAACCTCGTCTCGGGCATGCCGTCGGGCAGGTAGCGCTCGCCCGCCGCATGGGCGCCCTCCTCGTCGTGCGCGTAGCGGTAGCCCTTGCCGTAGTCGAGCGACGCCATGAGCTTCGTCGGTGCGTTGCGCAACCGCAGCGGCACCGCGCGCGAGCCGTCCTCCTTCACGAACGCGCGCGCCGCCCCGTACGCACGGTACACGGCGTTCGACTTGGGTGCGACGGCGAGATAGATCACGCACTGGGCGAGCGCGAGTTCACCTTCGGGCGAGCCCAGCCGTTCGAACGTCCCGACCGCCGCCAGCGCGATCTCGAGCGCGCGCGGATCGGCGAGGCCGATGTCCTCGGTCGCCATGCGGACGAGCCGCCGCCCGCAGTAGAGCGGATCGGCACCGCCGTCGAGCATGCGCACGAGCCAGTAGAGCGCGGCGTCCGGATCGGATCCACGCACCGACTTGTGGAGCGCGGAGATCTGGTCGTAGAACGCCTCGCCGCCCTTGTCGAAGCGGCGCAGGCTCCGCGCGATCGTCTGCTCGACGAACGCGAGGTCGATCGTCGCGCGCTTCGCATCGGCCGCCGCGACGGCCAGCTGCTCGACGAGATTGACGAGCCGCCGTCCGTCGCCGTCCGCGTACGCGACGAGCGCGTCGCGCGACGCGGCGTCGAACGTCACGCCGGGCATCTCGGCCGCGATGGCGCGGTCGAGTAGCCGCCCGAGGTCGTCCGCCGACAGCGGTTCGAGCACGTAGACCGCCGCGCGCGAGAGCAGCGCGGAGTTCACCTCGAAGCTCGGGTTCTCGGTGGTCGCGCCGACGAACGTGATCACGCCCTGCTCGACCCAGGGCAGGAACGCGTCCTGCTGCGCCTTGTTGAACCGGTGCACCTCGTCGACGAACAGGATCGTCGGCCGCCCCGATTCGGCGCGCACGAGGTCCGCACGCGCCACCGCCTCGCGGATGTCCTTCACCCCGGCGAGCACCGCCGAGAGCGCGACGAACTCGGCCCCGAACGCGTCGGCCATCAGGCGCGCGAGCGTCGTCTTGCCCGAGCCCGGCGGTCCCCACAGGATCATCGAATGCAGCCGCCTCGCGTGGAAGGCGACCGCGAGCGGCTTGCCCGGTCCCAGCAGGTGCCGCTGCCCGATGACCTCGGCGATCGAGCGTGGCCGCAGCCGCTCGGCGAGCGGCGCGCCCGGCGGGGACGCGGGGGCGAAGAGATCGGTCACCGGATTTGAAGGCGCGTGGGGAAGCGCCGATGATAGCGAACGCACGGGCACCGCACAGGTACAATGACCGGAATCGGGGGAGCTTCGCGCATGTCGCCATCCCTTGCCGCCGCTCTTTTTCGCGCCACCGTGCCGGTGATCCGGCGCGCGGCCGCCGCCGCCACGCTGACGGCCGTTGCGTTGACGGCCGCGATGCAGCAGGTCGCGGCCTTCGACCTGCAGGGACACCGCGGAGCACGCGGCCTCGAGCCCGAGAACACGCTCGCCGGATTCGGCAAGGCGCTCGAGATCGGAGTCACGACCCTCGAGACCGATCTCGCGGTCACGAAGGACGGCGTCGTCGTGATCGCGCACGACCCCGACCTCAATCCGGCGCTCGTCCGCGGGCCGAGCGGCTTCTGGCTCACGGCACGCGGCCCCGCGATCCGCTCGCTCACGCTGGCGGAACTCAAGGCCTACGACGTCGGGCGCGTCAATCCGTCGACGTCCTACGGCAAGCAATGGCCGCTGCAGATCCCGTCGGACGGCGAGCGCGTCCCGACACTCGCCGAGTTCCTCGCGTTCGCGGACGCGCGCGACCCGAAGGTGCGATTCAATCTCGAGGTCAAGATCACGCCGACCTCCGGCGAGAGCGTCGTCGACCCGGAAACCTTCGTCGACCTCGCGCTGGCCGGGATCCGCAAGGCGGGGGTCATCGGGCGCACGACGCTGCAATCGTTCGACTGGCGTCCGCTCGTGATCTCGAGGCGCGCCGCGCCGGAACTCGAAACCGCGTGCCTCACCGCCCAGTTCCCGAACTTCGACACGGTGAAGCCCGATGCCACCGGGCGCTCGCCATGGCAGGCTGGCCTCGTGCCGTCCGAGCACGGCCACTCGCTGCCGCGCCTCGTGAAGGCCGCGGGCTGCGCGATCTGGTCGGCCAACGCCGCGAGTCTGTCCGCCGAACTCGTGCGCGAGGCCCATGCGCTGGATCTCAGGGTGCTGGCCTGGACGATCAACGACAAGGCCGAGATGGGGCGCATGATCGACCTCGCGGTCGACGGGCTCATCACCGACTACCCGGACCGGGCGCGCCAGGTGCTCGCCGAACGCGGGATCGCGATCGCGCGCTGACGCGGCGCGGCTTCGACGGCAGGCACGGCACGAAACGACCGATCCCGGGTCCACCACCTCCGCTCGGTAGACCGCGTCTCCCGCCGATCCGATCGCATGAACTTCACCCTCCCGGTGCGCGAACACGCGCTGAACGACCCGGATGCCGTCGCCGTCATCCTGGCGAACGGACAGACGGTCGGCTACGGTGCGCTCGACGCGACGATCGACGCCATCGCGCGCCGCCTCGCGGACGTCGACATCCATCCAGGGGATACGGTCATCCAGTCGGCGCGAAGGCCCTGGCGCACGATCCTCCTCACACTCGCATTGGGCAGGATCGGCGCTTCGGCGGCGCCGCGCGATCATCCTCCAGAACTCGCGAAGGCAGCGATCGAGTTCGACGCGGGCGCCTCGCCCGGATCGCTGCCGCTGATCGTGACCGGGCGGGACTGGTACCGGCCGGCCGATCGGAAAGCCGGTGTCCCTCCCGTGCCCATCCAGGGCGAAGGGAACGCCGTCGCGGCCCACTTCCCCTCGTCGGGCACCACCGGACGCGCCAAGAGCATCGTGGTGACGCACGCCGCGCTCGCCCACCGGGTCGAATCCGCGCGGCACGGCATCCCGCTGCCGCCGCGGGCGCGCGTGATGTCCACCACCGTGCCGGGATCGGGCTACGGCTTCCTCTGCGTGCTGCGCACGCTGTGGGACGGCGGGACGCTGGTGCTGTCCAACGGACCCGCGGACGCACCGTCGCAACTCGCCACGCACCGGGTCGAACACCTGACCGGAATGCCGTACTGGCTCGATGCGGTGGCGGCAGCACTGCCGTCCGGAGCCTCACCCCTCCCCGCCCTTCACTCGGTCGCCTTTGCCGGCGGCTCGATGCCGGCGACGATGATCGACCGGATCCGCGAGCGCCTGTGCGAGCGCGTCGAGTGCGTGTACGGCGCCACCGAGATCGGCTGCGCAGCGACCGGCGACATGCGCGTGCTCGGCGCGATCGCCGGCGGCGTCGGGACGGCCGTGGCGGGCGTGCGCATCGACGCCGTCGACGACGAGGGTCGCGCGCTGCCGCCGGGGGAGACTGGCCGGCTGCGTCTCGCCGGTCCGGGTGTCGCGCTCGGCTACGCGGGCCTCGCATCGGACGCGTTCGACGGCGATGCGTTCACCACCACCGACCTGGGCGCCGTCGGCGCGGACGGCATCGTGCGCCTCGAAGGCCGCGCCACCGACGTCATCGACCTGGCCGGTGTGCGGGTGCAGCCCGGTCCGATCGAGGAGGCGCTCTTCGCGGTGCCCGGGGTGAACGACGCCGCCGTGGTCGGTGGCACCGGACCGAAGGGCGAACCGCAGCTCTGGGCGGCGGTCGTCGCCACGCGCGACTTGAGCGTCGACGCGATCGAGCGTGTCCTCGGCGCACGGCGCGTGCGGGCGCGTCCTTCCGTGGTCGCGCGCGTGGCGCGCATTCCCCGCAACGAGGCAGGCAAGGTCGATCGCAACGCCCTTCGTGCGCTGCTCGCCGCCGCAGCGCCGAAGCCGCACTGAACCAAGGCGCACCGGGCGGCCGCGGCAACGGCGCACGACGCGCGGCGCATCCTGCGGCGCCCCGCCCGAACCCGATCGTCCTACCTGGTCGGCGAGGGCGCAGTCACGACATCCGCCCCGGGCGGCGGCACGAAGCGGAAGGCGTCGGGAGGCAGCGGCACGTTGCGCTCGAACCGGTCGAAGGCGAGGCGCGTCGTCTGGCCGAACGCGTCGACGAGTTCCATCGCCTGCGGCAGCTTGTCGCGAAAGCCGATGCGCACCTTGGTGAACGCCGCGTCGCTCGACTTCGGCACCGCGTCGATCCAGGCGAGCCCATCGGCGGTGCCGCCGTCGACCAGCGTGAAACTGCGCTCGAGCGCGTTGTCGCCGGCGAGGAGCGAGGCCGGCGTTGCGCCGAGCGCCGCGTCGAGTTCGCGCACGATCACCTGGTTCAGGTCGCGGTCGTAGACCCACACCTTCGCGCCGTCGCCGACGACGAGCTGCTCCCAGGGCTTCTCGTAGGTCCAGCGGAACTTGCCGGGCCGCTGGAACGCGAAGGTGCCCGAAGACATCTGCCCTCCGCGCGCGTTCTTCGACACGACGACCTGCCGGAAGGTCGCCCGGCCGTTCTTCGCTCCGTCGAGGAACGCGTGCAGTTCGTCGATGCCTCCGGCGGAAACGCCACCGGCGGCGAAGGCGAGCGCGAGCGCGACGATGGCGCGGTTCATCGCGGCGCGCCCGGCTCGGTGCCGGGAATGTTGGCGAGGCAGTTGCCGACCGGATCGAGGATCACGTAGGTGTGGGTGAGCGCGGCCCAGTCGTGGGCCTTCGGGCGCTCGCGGTACTGATGGACGTAGATCCGCCAACTGTCGTAGAAGTTCTCGATCACGACATCGCAGCCGCCGATCGAGGCCGAGGGGCCGCAGAAGCCGTCGGGGACGAGACGCAACGCGATGCGCTCGGCGCCCGCGGCGTCGATGCGCGGCGCGGCCGGCGGCAGCGAGCGCGGACAGTAGCGGTCGCCGTCGCGGTAGACCTCGACCGGGCCGGCGGAGGCCAGCGCGCACCAGAGCGCTGCTGCCAGAAGCACTGTCGGCCTGAAGGCCGACCCACCGGGCCGAGTGGACGCCGTCGGCCTGAAGGCCGACCCACGGGGATTCGACGGTAGGTCGGCCTTCAGGCCGACGCGCTCCTGCGACAGGCACTCCTCCATCATCGTCATTCCTTCGGCGCGGGCGCCAGCACCTCGCGGTTCCCGTTGGTCTGCATCGGGGATACGAGTCCGGAGCGTTCCATCTGCTCGATGAGCCGCGCGGCACGGTTGTAGCCGATGCGAAGATGTCGCTGCACGAGCGAGATCGACGGCCGCCGCGTCTTCAGCACGACGACGACCGCCTGGTCGTACATCGGGTCGGACTCCGGATCGGCCCCCTCGACCGACACGCCCGCATCGCCGTCGCCGTTGCCGCCCTCGAGCAGGCCCTCGACGTACTGCGGCTCGCCCTGCGCCTTCAGGTGCTCGACGACCCGGTGCACCTCGCCATCGGACACGAACGCGCCGTGCACGCGCTGCGGATGGCCGGTGCCCGGAGGCAGGTAGAGCATGTCGCCCTGCCCGAGGAGGGTCTCGGCGCCCATCTGGTCGAGGATCGTGCGCGAATCGACCTTGCTCGCGACCTGAAACGCGATGCGCGACGGGATGTTCGCCTTGATGAGGCCGGTGATCACGTCGACCGACGGCCGCTGCGTCGCGAGGATCAGGTGGATGCCCGCCGCGCGCGCCTTCTGCGCAATGCGCGCGATCAGCTCCTCGATCTTCTTGCCGGTGACCATCATCAGGTCGGCGAGTTCGTCGACCACCACGACGACGAGCGGCATCTCCTCGAGCGGCTCCGGCGCGTCGGGCGTGAGGGAGATCGGGTTGGCGATCGGCTTGCCCGCCTTCTTCGCGTCGGCCACCTTCTGGTTGTAGCCCGCGAGGTTGCGCACCCCCAACTGGCTCATCAACCGGTAGCGGCGCTCCATCTCGCCCACGCACCAGTGGAGCGCGTTGGGCGCGAGCTTCATGTCGGTGACCACCGGCGCGAGCAGGTGCGGGATGCCCTCGTAGACCGAGAGTTCGAGCATCTTCGGGTCGATCAGGATCAGCCGGACGTCGCGCGGCTCGGCCTTGTAGAGCAGCGACAGGATCATCGCGTTGACCGCGACCGACTTCCCCGAACCGGTGGTGCCCGCGACCATCAGGTGCGGCATGCGCGCGAGGTCGGCGACGACCGGCTTGCCCGCGATGTCCTTCCCGAGCGCGAGCGTGAGCCTGCCGGGCGCGTCGTGGTAGGTCTGCGACGCGAGGATCTCGACCAGCTTCACGACCTGCCGGCGGGCGTTCGGCAATTCGAGCGCCATGCAGCTCTTGCCGGGGATCGTCTCGACCACGCGGATCGACACGACCGAGAGTGCTCGGGCGAGATCGCGGATCAGGTTGACGATCTGGCTGCCCTTGACGCCGACCGCGGGTTCGATCTCGTAGCGCGTGATGACCGGCCCCGGATACGCGGCGAGCACCTTCGCGGCCACGCCGAAGTCGGCGAGCTTGCGCTCGATCAGGCGCGAGGTGAACTCGAGCGTCTCCGCGGGAACGAGTTCCCCGCCCGACGGCGCATCCTCGAGGAGCGAGAGCGCCGGCAGCGGCGAGTCCGGCATGTCGGTGAAGAGCGGCCGCTGCTTCTCCTTGACGACGCGTTCGGACTTCGGCGCCGGCGGCGGCGGCGGCACCACCAGCACCGGTTCGCGCTCGACCACCGCTTCGCGCGTGCGCTCGACCACCGCCTCGCGCTCGGCGGTCGCCAGTTCGCCGATGCGCCGGTCCTCGCGCTCCTCGCGCTTGCGGCGGATCCACGCCACGCCCCCTTCCAGCGCGGCGCCGATGCGCTCCATCAGCTTCAGCCACGAGACGCCGGTGAAGAGCGAGAATCCGCCGAGGAACGCCGCCATCAGGAGCAGCGTCGCGCCGTTGTAGCCGATCGCACGCGCGAGGAGCGACCCGATCGCGTCGCCGAGCGCGCCGCCGGGAACGAGCGGCAGCTTCGCGGAGGCCTGCCAGAACCGCAGCGACTCGATCGCCGACGACGAGACCAGCACCAGCGCGAAGCCGGCGAGCGCGAGTCCGCGCGGATGCTCGCTCTCCAACTCGGGATGCGCGATCCGGCGGAACGACGCGATGACGATCGCGACGCCCGCGACGACGAACCACCAGGCGGAAAGTCCGAGCAAGTAGAGCAGGAAATCGGCGAGCCACGCGCCGATCGCCCCGCCGCGGTTGCGGATCGGGGTGCCGTCGCCCGAGTACGACCACGCGGGATCGCCCGGTGAATAGCTCGCGAGGACCAAGGCGACGTACGCGAGCAGCGCGACCAGCGCGAACCAGATCGACTCGCGCACGAGGCGCGCGAACTTCGGCGACAGCGGCTCCCGGGCCCCAACCGGGGAGGTCCGCCTCGCCTGCGCGGCGTTCTTGTTGAAAAACATGCCGTTACCGCAGATCCTTCATGCGGCACATTATACGCCGGATCAAGACCGATTCGAAGGGGGCATCGGTCGCGGGGTTGCGGCGAACCTCGCCGGCCCCATCTCGTGCGATGCGTCAAGCACGCTCGCGATCGCGAGAGCGCGCCGGGAACCGCGCGTGCCCTGGACTAGAATTACCCGTCGCAGTGAATCCGAGCACGAGGATGAACACCAAGCACGCCCGACTCCTGATCCTGGGCTCCGGCCCCGCCGGATGGTCCGCCGCAGTATACGCCGCACGCGCGAACCTGAAGCCCGTGGTCATCACCGGTATCGCGCAGGGCGGACAGTTGATGACGACGACCGACGTCGACAACTGGCCGGCCGATCCCGACGGCGTTCAGGGGCCCGACCTGATGGCGCGCTTCCAGAAGCACGCCGAGCGCTTCGAGACCGAGGTCGTCTTCGACCACATCCACGAGGTCGACCTCTCGAAGCGGCCGTTCCGGCTCAAAGGCGACAACGGGACCTACAGCTGCGACGCCCTGATCGTGGCGACCGGCGCATCCGCGCGCTACCTCGGGCTTCCGTCCGAGGAGGCGTTCATGGGCAAGGGTGTCTCGGCCTGCGCGACCTGCGACGGCTTCTTCTACAAGAACCAGGACGTGGTCGTGGTCGGCGGCGGCAACACCGCGGTCGAGGAGGCGCTCTACCTCTCGAACATCGCGCGTACCGTCACGGTCGTCCACCGACGCGACAGGTTCCGCGCCGAGGCGATCCTCGTCGATCGCCTGCTCGCCAGGACCGAGGGTGGCAACGTGCGCGTGGTCTGGAACCACGTGGTCGACGAAGTGCTGGGCGACGCGACCGGCGTGACCGGCGTGCGCGTGAAGGCCCGCGACGGCGGCGCGACCCAGGTCATCGCGGCGCACGGGCTGTTCGTCGCGATCGGCCACACGCCGAACACGCAGATCTTCGAGGGCCAGCTCGCGATGGCCGGCGGCTACATCAAGGTGAAGAGCGGCACCGACGGCAACGCGACCGCGACGAGCGTGCCCGGCGTGTTCGCCGCGGGCGACGTCGCCGACCACGTGTACCGCCAGGCGGTCACGTCGGCCGGCACCGGTTGCATGGCCGCGCTCGACGCGGAAGCTTTCCTCGACGTTGGCAGTTGACAGTTGTCAGTTGTCAGTTGTCAGTTGTCAGTGGCAGCCGGCGTTTCCGGTGGTCGCGTGCCCGGTTCCTGGTGTCAGGCTGAACAACAAAGACGTTGCATCGGCGCTCGATGCACCGCCACTGAAGCCGCAGGCGCTCCTGTCAACTGTCAACTGTCAACTGTCAACTGTCAACTG
>JAANMX010000284.1_pt1 | contig 68838 bp, 43 predicted proteins | sample 7279681 | NCBI WGS metagenome assembly JAANMX01 (sample SAMN14094542, study PRJNA606508) | bioreactor metagenome | isolation source: A lab-scale SPAN reactor treating ammonium-rich wastewater day 351 | place: Ireland: Galway | collected 2018-01-01
GGCCGAGGCCGGCGTTCGCCTCGGCAAGCTCGCGTATGTGCCGGACGTGGCCGTCGTGGGGTTTAGCGCCGCCCAGGACGCGGTGCCGGCGATCCAGAACGGCTTCAGTGGCGTCAGCGTGGTCGGCACGGTGACGCTGTTCGAGGGCGGCAAGCGGCGCCAGGTCGTACTCCAGCGCAAGACGCTGCTGGCGCTGGCCCAGCAGAACCTGCGTGTGGCGGAGGACAAGGTGCGCCTGGAGGCGCAGAAGACGTACCGCGAGTTCGTCGCCGCGGGCGAAGCGTCGGTGCTGGCGCGCGACGTGCTCGGGCTGCGCCGCGAGGCGGCCAAGGCGGCGCAGGGGCCAGCCGCGCAGAAGGCCGCGGTGGAGGAGCTGATAAAGGCGGAGATCGAGGCCGTCAAGGCCGAGCTGGGCCAGCGCCAGGCGTATGCTCAGCTTCTCCGCGTCATCGGGCGCGAGTGAGACGGGTGCGGCCGGTGCCCACGGAAGGCGCGAGCGAGCCGTGCGCGCTGGGGTGTCCACGCCGGCCTCGTTCGCCCGCGACGGGGTGAACGGGACGCGGGCAAGTACCAGGCCGAGGACGACCCCCAGGCCCAGCAAGACGGCCGATTTCCCTTGCTTGCGCAGCATGATCAGTAGACCCTCTTCTAGCCTCTGCATTAGGCAAGCGACAGGCCGCTTGCGCCGCTACACTGCGTGGCTCGGACAGACAGTAATAACCGGAACGGGTATCAGATACGGCGGTCGAAGTGTCCAGCGGCAGCTGTTCCAGGACCGGCACCCGCTGCAGCCCAGCAGCGTCTTGCGTTCGTGGGCCGTCAGCTGGATACTGGAACTCATGGCTTGGTCCCTGCGGTGACGCGGGTTGCTGTTCGCCGTTCACCGTGGAGCCGAGCCTTTTTCCTTCACAAGGCCCACGGGCGGCGGCTCGTGGGCGGACTGCTGGAGACCTGCCCCACGGGGCGCGTCCCGTGGGCTTTCTGGAGACCACCCGTCATGCGAACCGTCTGGACCTTCCACAGCGCCGGACAACTGGTGTTCGGCCGCGACGCCGTCAAGCAACTGGGCGAGATCGCCGGCCGACTCGGCGCCCGCCGGGTACTCGTCGTCACCGACTCGGTCCTCGTCAGGGCCGGCCTGGCCGAGGCGGTCGGGACGCCGCTCGTCGGCGCAGGCGTGACCGTCGCCACCTTCGACGGCGGCGAGCCCGAGCCGTCCCTGCGCGCCGCCGAGACGTGCCTGGCGCTGGCACGCGACTTCCGGCCGGACATGCTGGTCGGCCTGGGCGGCGGCAGCAACATGGACCTGGCGAAGATCTGCGCCGCTCTCCTGACCCACGGCGGCTCGCCGCGCGACTACGTCGGCGACGACAAAATCCCCGGACCGATCATGCCGCTGGTGTGCGTCCCGACTACCGCCGGGACCGGGTCGGAGGTGTCGGCGGCGTCGGTCCTGACTGACACCGACGCGAAGCTCAAGGTTGGGGTGCTGAGCAACTACCTGCGACCGCGCGTGGCGCTGATCGATCCGCTGCTGACCGTCTCCTGTCCGCCGAAGGTGACCGCCGACAGCGGTATTGACGCCCTGACGCACGCGATCGAGGCGTACACGGCAGTGGACAACGCTGCCTTCCCGCTGCCGGCGGGCGAGCGCAGCATCTACCAGGGCCGGCACCCGCTTGGCGACTGCCTGGCGGAGAGGGCGATCGCGCTGACCGGGACGTACCTGCGGCGCGCGGTCGCGGACGGCACCGATATCGAGGCGCGCGAGGGGATGGCGCTGGCGGCGACCCTGGCCGGGCTGGCGTTCTCGAACGTCGGCGTGGCGGTGGTCCATGCCCTGGAGTACCCGGTCGGCGGCGCGACGCACTGCGCCCACGGCGCCGGTAACGGGCTGCTGCTGCCGTTCGTGATGCGCTTCAACCTGCCGGCGCGGGTGCGCGAGTTCGCCACCGTCGCGCGGCTCCTCGGCGAGGACGTGAGCGGACTCGACGAGCGGCAGGCGGCGGAGCGAGCGGTGACAGCGGTCGAGCAACTCAAGGCCGCCATCGGCATCCCGCAGCGGCTGCGCGATCTGGGGGTACGCGAGGACCAGCTGCGGCCGTTCGCGGAGAAGGCGTTCGGGATCAGGCGCATCCTGCGCGTCAATCCACGGCCGGTGACCGCCGACGATCTGGAAGGGATCCTGCGCGCCGCGTACTGAGCGCGGCAGAAAGCAGGCTGCTGGAGTGTTTACCAGCCGCGCGCCGGCGCGCGGAGCTAAGGGCTAGCGGGCCAAACCCCACGACGCCGACGAGCCGAAAGCGTAAGCGACGGCTTTGTCCAGGCTGCCGTCGCTTACACCTCTGGCTCGTCGCGTTTGGTCCGCCAGTCCTTACCAACGCTCAATGGCAAGTCATTGCGTCGCTCTTCCCCGACCGCTCCCACTGCGGCCGTGCCTGTCACGCCCACCGGCCGGCGAGCGCGGTCGGCGTCGCGGCCAGCGACTGGAACCGCCCCAGCCGCACCCGGTCTGTCCCCTGCACCGACAGCAACGGCATCACGCCCGCGCCCAGTATCCGACCGGCGGCCCGGTCGCTCAGTGCGGCCTCGGCGCACGGCTTCAGCTGGCTCTCTCCACCCTCGCGGTAGACGTGGGCGGGCAGGCTGCCGATCTCCAGCACCTCGTCCGGACGCAGATCCCACCCGAAGCGGTTGAACCCCTGGCCGAGCAGCAGCGCGCACGCGAACGCTGGATTGCCCCACAGGTAGTCCTGGTGCCGCGCGCCGGGCGGCAACTCCTCGAACTTGAACTCCTCGGTCACGCCGGCCCCGCGGCCGTAGGGCAGGCGCAGCAAGAAGCGCGGCGCCGCCAGTCCCAGAGAGGACGCCTGCGCGGTGCCGCGCAGCGCCTGCCACACCTCGCTCGCCGCCGGGTCGAACACGGCCGTCCAGTCGTCCGGGTCCGGCGTCACGGCGACCGACGGACACCCGAAAAGGCGCGTGTCGGCCCCGGCCAGGAACGGCGCCCCGGCGGCCGCCGCGACCAGGCCGATGCGCGCCAGGAGCAAGGCGTCCTCGGTCGTCGGACCGAAGGTGTAGTTGCCGATCAGCAGCGCCCACGGCTGTCCGCCCGCCGTTCCGGCCGCGCGCTCGACGAATAGCTTGCAGGTGTTGGTGGAGCGGAGGTCATCGGCCGCGTCCAGATCGGCCGCCAGATCCTCGCGGCGCACGTCGAGGAGATACAGGTGCAGCCCCTCGTCGGTGTCCAGACGGCGGATGAGCAGAGCGACAGCGCGCCACGCCGCCTCCAGCGCCTGGAAGTCGGGGTGGTGCAGGATGGCCCGCATCTGCCCGGAGGTGGCCTCGTCCACCCGGGCGACCAGTTCCTTCTGATCGGGGTCGGTGCCCGGGACCAGGTACGGGGCGACGGCCTGACGGAGGAAGGCGTTCCAGTCAGCGGCGCCGCCGGGAACCGGGGCCGGATCGGGCGTGATCGGGCCGCCCAAAATTTGCTCCAGCAGCGAGCCCGAGTCGGCTGGCGGGGGCGTCGGTTGTGGGTTCTCGGGGGAGGCGGCGCTTCCGGCCCAGCCGCGCACCTCGGCCGCCGCCTTCGCGAAGGTGGACGAGTTCCCCAGCCGCCGCCGCAGATCGCGCAGCGCCTCGAACGCGCCCAGGCGCCCGAACAGGCGGTCGGGGTGGAAGTCGTCCAGCTCGCCGAACCGGACCGTCACCGGCGCCGCCCCCGGGCCGGTGAGGGGCAGGCGAACCTGGGGATCGAACCGGGCCATGACGTCGTCGAAGTTGTCGCGGTCGATTCGGACCGGGCGGGCGTCGGCGAGGGAGCGCGGCGGTCCGCCCCGACCGCTGAAATCCCCGAGCAGGGCGATCCGGAAGAGCGTCTCCTCCGTCGGCTTCGCGGCGCCGACGGGGCCGCCGGCGGTCAGGTTAAGGCTCCCAAGCTGGAAGTTCCACGGTGTGGTCATGGCGAGTCGCCCTCCGGGGTGTTGCCGCTACCGAGCCTCGCCGCGCCTGCCGGACAGGCCCGGCAAACATGACCGGACCGGGCGGCGCGCGGTCGGCCGATCGCCGGTATTATGACCGTCCCCCAGCGCCGCCGCAAGCTGCGGCCGCCACGGCCCGGACCTGTCGGGTGCCCCCGGAGCAACAGGGTGTGCAATCCGGCCAGGCGGCGGGGAAACCCAATCAGGACACGAGGGCGAGCACGCCCAGGCCGTAGAAGGTGTACTCGACGTCGGCCTGCTCGTCCCACACCGCTGCCCGGAACCCGCCGCCCGGGGCTTCCAGTCCTTCCGCGTAGCTCCGCACTGCTTCAGCGTCGATCCGCTCGAGCGCATCGAGCTGGGCCAGCGTCCAGGTGCCGGTGAAGGTTGAGAGCAGATCGGCCAGCGGGATGCGGGCGTTGGCGCGCAGCCCTCCCTCGTCGGAAGCCGCCTGCGTCAGGAACGAGACGATGCGGTCGCGCTCGTCGGTGCCGGGGTCGCTGTCGAGGATCTGCAAGATGCCGACGGCGGCGGCGGTCGGGTTGGTGCCGCTGCGCCGCATCGGGGCGAACTCCACATACCCGCCGTCGTCGCGCTGGCGCGACCGGACGAAGCGCAGCACGTCCTCGGGGCGCGGCAGCGGACGGTTGAGGAGCTGGTAGCAGAGGGCGACGAGGAAGGTGTGGTAGGTGCTGCCCGAGACGGCGCCGGTTTCCTTCGCGTACCCGCCGTCGGGGGCGCGGAACGTCTCCAGGGTAGCGGCCACGCGCTCCGGCCAGTCGGCGGGGCTGTCGGCGAGCACGTCCGGGCCGCCCCCCGCCTGGACCAGGACGCAGCCGTAGAGAAGCGAGTGAAAATCGACCACGCTGGCGTGTCCGCCCAGGCTGCGGCGCAGGAACCCGGCGGCACGCGCACACACCGCGGGCGTCAGCGTGTCGAGGACTGCCAGGCCGCGCAGGGCGAAGCTGGTGTAATAGAGGTCCGACTCGCCGGCCCGGCCGGAGAACCCGCCGTCCGGATTTTGGAGTCCGGCCAGGTAGGCAGCATGGCGGACGCGGAAGTCGGCCGGCCGGCGCTCCAGACTCTCGGCGAGTCGAGTGGTCAGGCGCTGCAGGTAGTGGTCCATGAAGTCATCCCGCTCAGTCGCCGCGCTTCCGCCGACGGACCAGCCCGGAGCGCCAGCGCCCAGGGTGAGGATAGGGGGCGCGGGCTGGTCAGGACACCCGCGCGGCCCCCGGTCAGAGGTACGGCGAGAGGAGGCGGGCCAGGCCGTCGCGCAGCCGGACCGGCAAACTCCGGCCGTCCACGTCCGCCAACGTCACCCGGCTGGCCCGGCGAATCTTCTCGTGCCCCAGCGCCTCCAGCGTCCGGGCCAGGCCGACGTCGCAGCACTCCAGGTCGAACTCGAAGTTCAGTCGCAGACTGCGCGGATCCCAGTTGGACGACCCGACCAGCGCCCAGGCGCCATCGACGACCAGCAGTTTGGTATGATCGAACGGCGGCGGCGTCAGCCAGACGCGGCACCCGCGCTCGAGCACCTGCCACAGCATCGCCGTCGAGGCCCACTGCACCAGCCGCAGGTTGTTCACCCGCGGCAGCACGATGTCCACCGTCACCCCCCGCAGCGCGGCGACGCCCAGCGCCGTGATCAGCGCCACGTCGGGCAGGAAGTACGGCGTTACGATCAGCAGCGAGCAGCGGGCGCAGGCGACGGCCCCCAGCAGGCTCAGACGCAGCTTCTCGAAATCCTCGTCGGGTCCGTCCACGATCCCGCGCGCGAGAACCGGACCGGCCGGCGTCAGCGGCGGGAACCAGCGCTCCCCGTGCAGCACCTCGCCGGTGCAGAAGGCCCAGTCGTCCGCGAGCACCTCCTGAAGGTGGGCCACCACCGGCCCCTCGACCCGGAAGTGCAGATCCTGTACCGGCGAGGGCGGATTGAGGCTGAGCAGACAGCCCTCGCGGATGTTCATGCCGCCCGCGAAGCCGACGCGGCCGTCAACCACGAGGAGTTTGCGATGGTTGCGCAGGTTGCCGAACCGAAAGCGCGTCAGCAACAGCGTGGGCATGAACCGGGCGACGGCGACGCCCGCCCGGCGCAGGGCACGCACGATCGACGGCAGGCTGTAGCGTGCGCCGACGTCATCGATCAGAACGCGCGCCTCGACGCCGCGGGCGACCACGCGGGCCAGGGCGTCGAGGAACATCCGGCCGGCTCGATCGTTGTCGAAGATGTAGGTACTGAGCAGGATGAAGTCGGCGGCGCCGTCAATGGCGCTCACCATCGCCGGGTACGCCGCGTCGCCGCCGCACAGCGGTTCGACGCGGTTGCCGCCCAGCAACGGCCGGTCGGTGAGCGTGCCGACGAGCTGGGCGAGAGCAGCCAGGTGGCCGGTCCCGGGACCGAGGAGGGCGGCCAGTTCCGCGGGCTCGTGGCGGTACGGGCTGGGCGGGAGCGGGACGTCGGGCTGGCCGGCGCGGAGTACCCGAGCCCGCCGGCGGATGCGGTTGACCCCCAGCAGGGTATACAGCAAGGCACCCAGAAACGGCACCAGCCAGATAAACCCGACCCAGGAGACGGCGGCCCGAGCGTCGCGCTTGTACAGGATGACGTGGCCGGAGGCGGCCAGCGCCAGGCCGACGTCCAGCACCACGAGGGCGTATGGCCAGACGTCGCCGATCCAGGCGACGGGGGTGATGGGAAGTGCGGCCACGATGTCCGTGCGGGTTCGCCGGGCGGCCCGTCGGGTAGGCTGACGGGCCGCCCGGCAACGCGGTCAGTCCTCCTCCTCCTCCTGCACCTTCGCCTTGCTGACGATCTGCTGCTGGACGTTGCCCGGCACCTGATCGTAGTGGCTGAACTCCATCGTGTACGATCCGGTGCCCTGCGTGATGCTGCCGAGCTGGGCGGCGTAGCGCGTCACCTCCGCCAGCGGCACCCGGCCGCTGATGACGGCCAGGTCGCCCGGTAGGCTGTCCTGGTTCTCGATCCGCGCCCGTTTGGTATTCAGGTCGCCCAGGATGGCGCCGGTATACTTCGACGGGACCGTCACCTCCAGGTGGACGATCGGCTCCAGCAACACCGGGCGGGCCGCCTGGAACGCCTGCCGGAACGCCATCCGCGCCGCCGTCTTGAACGCCGCCTCGGAGCTATCGACCGGATGGTCCTTGCCCTCCCACACCTCGACCGCCACGTCCTGGACACGGTAGCCGGCCAGCGCCCCGCGCTCCAGCACCTCCTTGCAGCCCTTCTCGACCGCCGGGATGAACTGGTTGGGGATCGTCCCGCCAACGACCGTGTCGAGGAACGCGAAGTTGTGGTCCGGCTCGTAGTGGGTGGCGCGGATTTTCTCGAAGTTGTCCTTGTTGGCGAACCTCTCGGCCAGCTGGGCCTCGTCGTGGATGTCGAGATCCTTGAGCGGGTAGACGCGCAGCGCCACCTCGCCGAACTGGCCGCGGCCGCCGGTCTGTTTCTTGTGCCGGTAGCGGGCCTCGCCCTTGGCGGTGATCGTCTCGCGGTACGGGATCTTCGGCTCCTTGGTCGTGATCTCGACGTCGAAGCGCTTCTTGAGCCGCTGCTGCATCACGTCCAGGTGCAGCTGCGTCATGCCGGTGATGACCAGCTCCTTCGTCTGGCTGTCGCGCGTCACCTTGAACGTCTGGTCTTCATCCGACAGCTTGTGCAGCGCGCCCGAAATCTTCTGCTCGTCGCCGCGCGACTTCGGCTCGACGGCCAGGCCGAACATCGGCGTCGGCCAGCTCGGCCGCGGCAGTTTTGGCGCCTGGGCGCTGCTCCCGAGCGTGTCGCCGATGGCCAGGTCTTCCACCTTCGCGACCGCCACGATGTCGCCCGGCCCGACCTCGGCCACATTCTCGTGCGCCTTGCCCTGCATCAGCAGCAGGCCGCCGGTACGCGATGACTTGCCGGTGCGGACGTTGACGATCGGCTGCTCGGCGGTCAGGCGCCCGGACAGCACGCGGAAGAAGCTCAGGTTGCCGACGAACTTGTCGGATAGCGTCTTGAACACCTGGGCGACGAACTCGCCCGACTCCTTCGCCTCGACCGGAACCTCCGCCGCCCTGTCGCCGCTGCCCTTGACGGCGGTCCGCGGCCGCACCTGGGCGGGGGAGATGGCGTAGGCGGCGAGGGCGTCCAGCAGCTCGGTGACGCCGATGTCCTTCTTCGCGGCGGTGCAGAAGATCGGCACGACCGACCCGGCGGCGAGCGCCCTGGGGAAGGCGGCCGCCAGCTCCTCGGCACTGACGGTGCCCTCGCCGAGGTACTTCTCCATCAGCTCCTCGTCCGCCTCGACGATGGCATCGACGAGCTTCGACCGGGCGTCGTTGACATCGACCGCGGCCCCCGCCGTGCTGTCCGGTGGGTTGAGGACGTCGAGGACACCCTTGAACTGGGCGCCGACACCGAGCGGGACGTTGCACAGGACGCACGCCTTGCTGAGACTTTCCTGAATCGCCTTCACCAGCTCGGGAAAGTGGACGTTGTCGGCGTCCACCTTGTTGATGACGAGGATGCGGGCGAGGCCGCGTTTGCCGGCCTCGGCGAACATGCGGCGGGTGTTGACCTGCACCCCCGACGGGGCCGAGACGACGATGACCGCGTTGTCGGCCGCGTTCAGCGCCTCCAGCGCGGCGCCGACGAAGTCGGGCTTGCCGGGTGTGTCGAGCAGGTAGAGCTTCTTGCCCTTGTGCTCCAGGTGCAGGACGGTGGTGTCGATGGAGTACTTGCGCTCGCGCTCCTCCTCGTCGTAGTCGGAGACGCTCGTCCCGTCGTCCACGCTGCCGCGCCGGTCCACCGCCTTCGCCTTGAATAGCAGGGCATCGGCGAGCGAGGTCTTGCCCGCCTGCTCGTGCCCCACCAGGGCGATGTCGCGGATGTCTTCCACACGAGTCTTGGCCATGTCTATCTCCCGATCTCGAATCGCGGGGTGCAGATCGCGGCTGGAAGCCAACGGCCCTGTTGTTTCACTCCGCTGTCTGCGCGCCGCGCGCTGCAATGCGTATGGCTTCGGTCAGGTCGAGCCGGCCCTCGTACAGGGCGCGGCCCACGATGCACCCGGCCAGGTGCAGGCCGGCCAGCCGTTCGATGTCCTCCGGGGTGGTTACGCCCCCGGACGCGATGACAGGCAGGGCGACGGCGTCCGCCATCTCCGCGAGAGCGGCCACGTTCGGCCCCGCCAGCATGCCGTCGCGGCTGATGTCGGTGTAGACGAGGGCGGCGAGCGGCCACGTCTCGCACCGCCGAGCCAGGTCCAGGGCCGAACAGTCGGAGGTGGCGAGCCAGCCGTGGGTGGCCACGCGGCCGTGCCGGGCGTCGATGCCGAGGACCACCTTGCCGGCGAAGCGCTCGCAAATGGCCCGGAACCCGTCCGGATCCTGCAGCGCCCGGGTGCCGAGGATGACGCGGTCCACGCCCCAGGAGAGGGCCGCGGCGACATCCGCCTCGGTCCGGAGGCCGCCGCCGAGCTGGCACGGCACGCCGGCCGCCTGGACGATGGCGCGGACGCTCGGGCCGTTTACCGGCCGGCCTTCCCGGGCGCCGTCGAGATCCACGAGGTGCAGGTAGCGGGCGCCCTGATCGACCCAGCGCCGCGCCATGGCAGTCGGGTCGGCGCCGAAGACGGTTTCCTGGTCGTAGTCGCCCTGCCGGAGGCGGACGCACTGGCCCCCTCGCAGATCGATCGCCGGCAGGATGAAGTTCTCAACGCCTCGCGGCTTCACTGACGGTGTTCCTGGCCAGCACGCGAGGGCCGGCGGGTCGTTTGCGGAAACGCCTTGCGGCGGCACAGTGCGATACGGGGCAGTTTATCGCACGGTGGCGAATTCGTGAAGGATGGCGAGCCCAACCCGCTGACTTTTTTCCGGGTGGAACTGCGTCGCGAACACGTTCTCGTGCCAGATCGCCGACGCGAACGGGGTCGGGTAGTCCGTCTCGGTCGCGACCAGGCTCCGGTCGGCCGGAACGGCGTAGTAGGAGTGGACGAAGTAGACCGCCGAGTCCGGCGGCAGGCCCTGGAAGATGGGGGCAGGGCGGACGACGCGCAGGTGGTTCCAGCCCATGTGCGGCACCTTGAGCCCGGCGACATCGGGGAAGCGCACGATCTCCCCCCGAAACAGATCCAGCCCGCGGTGTTCGCCGTCCTCGTGGCTCCTCGTGAAGAGGAGTTGCAGGCCCAGGCAGATGCCGAGGAACGGCTTGCCGGCCTTGATGTGGTCGCGGATCGGCGGCGCCAGGTCCGCCTCGCGCAGGCGCCGGATCGCGTCCCGGAACGCGCCGACGCCCGGCAGGACGAGGCGGTCGGCGCCGCGCAGGCGGGCCGGGTCGCCGGTCACCTCCGCCGGGTGGCCGACCTTCTCGAACGCCTTCTGGACGCTGCGCAGGTTGGCCATCCCGTAATCAACGATCACGATGCGCTGCATGGTTTGTGGTTATTCCTCAAAGGTCCACGGGTGGCGCCCCGTGGGCCAGGTCTCCAGCACTCGACCCACGGGTCGCGCCGTGGGCTTTGACGAACGTGGCGTTGGGGGTAAATGGCCCTGGTTGCTGTCCTTCACCGGCGCACCAGGCGGATGAGGTAGCTGGAGGCGAGCATGAACCCCGCGCCGATCGCCAGCAGCACGAGCATCAGGGTGCCCCAGAACAGCAGTACCTGAATCCCGGGGCCGATCGCCTTCTCCCACACCAGCATGGTAAGCAGTACCCCGGCGCCGAGGGAAGGGCCGAACGGCTGTGCGTTGTCCTTGTGGATGGCCAGCAGCAGCACGCCGAGTACCAGCGCCGGCAGGACGCTGACGAACAGCGCCACCACGACCGGCTGCCAGCCGAGGAAGGCGCCCGCCATCATCATCAGGTCGGCGTCGCCCAGGCCGAGCGCCTCCTTGCCGAGGCCGGTGCTGAACAGGAACGCGATCAGCCGCATCAGGAACGTGCCGCCCAGCGCCCCGGCCACGCCGGTCAGCAGCCCCATCTGCCAGCTGCCCGGCGGCGCCCAGTCCGGCGGCGGCCCCCAGAACGGCCACGGGTAGAGGCCGGTCGGCACCGGGAACGGCAGCTGCCACCACGGCTCGGCGAGCGGATTGCGGTGCCCGGCCGCAAGCAGTTCGGGGGCGGGAGCCAGGCGCGCCTGAATGGCGGCCCAGCTGTCCGGCCACGGCCACGGCAGGAACGCCGCGCCGACCAACCCGATCGCGGTTCCGGTCAAGGTCAGCTGCAGCGGAATCTCGCGCCCGCCCAGGTCGCACACCGCCGCCGCCAGCAAGAACGTGAACAGTAGCGCGTGCCAGGCGAAGCCGACCCACCATTGCCAGGGATACATGCCTTGCTGGGTGAGCCAGCCGTGATTGAAATCGGGCCAGCTGTGGATGTTGCTCACCACTTCGAGGTAGAACAGCCCGGCGAACCCGAGCCCGGTCACCAGCTCGACGAACAGGTAGCGCGGGGAGTAGCTCGCTCCGCACTGGCGGCAGCGGCCGCGCAGCACGAGGTAGCTGACGACCGGGAGGTTGTCGTACCAGCGGATCGGCTGCAGGCAGTTGCCGCAGCGTGACCCGGGCCAGACGAGGCTTTTTTCCAGCGGCAGCCGGGCGACGACGACGTTGAGGAAGCTCCCCACCATCAGGCCGATGACGAAGACCAGGACCAACCAGACGGTGACGATCATGCCAGGGGCCTGCGGTCAGGGATGGAGCCCACGAGACGCCGCCCGTGAGGTCAAAGGCGGTCCATGCCACTCAGGATCGCGGCGACCACCTCCGCAGGCGAGCGCCCCACAGTGTCAACGACAAGGTCCGCACACGCCCGGTACAGCGGCTCGCGCACCTGGAGCAACTGCTCGACCTCGGCGAGTCCACCGACTGTCAACGCGGGCCGGCGCTCGCCGGTGGTCGGATCTCGCTGCAGCCGCTCCCAGATCGTGCGGGCGTCGGCGACGAGCCACACAACCCGTCCCGCCGCGCGCAGGCGCTGCCGGTTGGTTTCGCGGAGGATCACACCGCCGCCGGTGGCGATCACCCGCCGCTGGCCGCGACTGAGGTCTTCCAGCACCGCGTCTTCCTTGTCGCGGAATCCGGTCTCGCCTTCCGCCGCGAAGATCTGCCGGATCGTCTGCCCATACCGCTCCTCCAGCACCGCGTCCGCATCGACCCAGTCCCACCCGAGCCGTTCGGCCAGCAGCCGGGCCACCGTGCTCTTACCCGTCCCGCGGTAACCGACCAGAAAGATGACAGTCTGACAGGTCATTCTTCCTCGCGGATCGCGACCGGCGAGAGCGCACGCTTGACGATACCGCGCATCAACTCGAGCGGCGGCTCGCGTCCGGTGAAGAGCTGGAACTGCAGGGCCGCCTGGCGCACGAACATGTCGATCCCGGTCAGGACGTGGCATCCGCGGGCGCGGGCCTCCTTGACGAGAAGCGTCGTCTCCGGCGTGTAAATGGTCTCGAACACCATCAGCCCCGGGCGGAGGAAGCTGTGATGGACCGGCGTCTCGTCCATGTCGGGGTACATGCCGACCGACGTGCAGTTGATGAGCAGGTCGCACAGCACGCTGTGGCGCGCCCCCCAGTCCACGGTCCGGCAGCTCACTTCCTCGGCAAGTTTGACGGCCCGTTCCGCCGTGCGGTTCGTGATGGTCAGCGTGCCGACGTGGCCTTTTAGCCCGTGGGCGATGGCCCGCGCCACTCCGCCCGCGCCCAGGATCAGCACGCTCCGCGTCCCGAGGCTGGACGGCGTGCCGTCCGGCGTCGGCGGGAGGTTGGCCTGGAGGGACTCCAGCGCGGCCTGCGTGTCGGTGTTGTACGCCTCCCAGCCATCCTCGACTCGCATCAGCGTGTTGGCCGCCTGCGTCTGCTCGACGAGCGGTCCGTGCCGACTGGCCACCACGGCGGCCGCCTCCTTGTGCGGGATGGTGACGCTGTACCCGCGCACTCCGATCTGATCGAACGCCTTCAGGAACGCCGCCAGCGACCCGCGCGGCACCCGGAACGGCAGGTAGATTCCGTTGATACCGAGCTTGTGCATCGTCTTGTTGTGGATCAGCGGGCTCAGGCTATGCCCGATCGGGTCGCCGATGACCCCGTACACCGTCGTTTGCGCGTCGATCTGCGGGTAGCGGTAGAGCGATGTCATCTCGTCGAACGACACGATGCCGGGCGCGACGCCGCGCTCCTTGTTGAAGGCAGCGTAGGTGAACGGCGCGCCGTGGCGGCCCCCCAGGACGCGACTCGGCGTGCCGAGATCCCCCATGCACAGGGCGACCGTCGGTCGCGGGGCTTTCTTCAGCAGGTCGAGGACGCGCAGGTTGTCGAACGGCTCCTGGGCGGCGACCGCCACCTTGACCAGGTCTGCGTCCTGCTTGCACATCCGGGCGTAGATCTCCTCCAGGTCCGCTGGCGTCTCGCGCAGGTTGTGGTAACTGACGATGCGCTTGACCTTGCCGAAGCGGCGCACCGAGTCGATCATGTCCGTTTCCAGATCGACCCAGTCGAACCCGGCGACGATGGCCTGGCGGAGGAGGGTGAGGCGCTCATCCTCGGTCCCGCCCCAGCGCCCGCCGTCCTGCGGGCGGCGGACCGTCGCGATCATCGGGCACGGCTTGTCGGCCAGCAGACGCTTGAAGTCGGGCGCCTTGGCCAGGAAATCGAGGCGCAGCTCGATCAGCCGAGCCCCCCGTTTGGCCGCTTCCTGGATCTCGATCTGCATCATCTTGTGCCGGGTCCGCCCGATGACGACACAGATCTCGGAGGTGACGGACATGGCGGCCTGGGCATCGGAAGGGTGCGGGTGTTCGGGCATGGATGGGTGGTCTCGGCGAGGGACAGACGATCCGGCGCAGGCATCATTTTATTGTCGCCGTGGGGGCCGGGTTTGACCAGACCTAACCCCCCGGCTCCCCTCTCTGCGAGGGAAGGGGAGCGTAAGGAGGGGAGGAGGAGAGGTTTGGCCCGCTCAGCGCTCCTCGACACGCAGGGAGAACGGACCGGCGCCGCCGGGGTTGAAACTCGTGGCGATGACACAGTAACGCCCGGAGCGCGGGCAAACGAAGACGAGGCGCGCGTTCCGGCCCCCCCCGCCATTGTCATCCTCCGCAAGGGGGGCGCCCTCCGGGCTCTCGATGCGCAGGAAGGCGTCGAAGGCGCCGCTTGCCAGTTCGATCTGGTACGTCCTGCCCTCCATCATGTCGAGGGTATACACCTTGCAGTGCGACCCGGCGCGGAGCCGGTCCCGCGGGTCGGTCGTACTCAGTTCCGCGTTGACGTTGCCGAGCCCGCCCTCCAGGTGCAGGTAGGAGACTGCCGCACCGGGGATGATGCTGCCGCGGTCGTTCCCCGTCATCTTGAGAAGCGTCTGCCGCGCCTGCTCCTCCACCGCCAGCAGGAACACCTTCGCGTTCGCCTGGACGGCCTGCGGGGCGGTCCAGGTCTTGCGCACCGGCCGCGCGTCCGGCCGGTCGCGCAGCTCGACCGTCCACTCGAGGCGGTACAGTCCAGCGGCCCCCTGCTCCGGCGCGAACGTGTAGCCGATCTCGATCATCGCCGGCACGTCGTTCGGGACGCCGCCCAGGGCGATCATGTCGTCTCGGTCGTGCGCCCCGGGCATGTCGCTGACGGTCAGGGTCAGCGAGTCCACCAGCCGCCGCTCGACCGCCTTCGTCCGCGGCTCGACCGCCGAGGCCAGGTCGAAGACGCCGTCGGTCCTGTTCGTGCTGTTCTTCTCCTTCACGCGCAGCGAGACAACCGGTTGCACGGCGGTGGCCAGGCCGGTGACGAGTTCCGCGAACGCCGCCTTCAGGTCCGGATCCTGCCCGTGTTTGTTGATGTCGGCGAGCGGCTGGACGTAGAAGCGCCCCAGCCGCTTCTCCACCTCCTCGCGGTGGCGGGTGTTGCGGGCATCGACCAGATAGCTCCGCAGGACGGGCGGCCGCCGGTCCTTGACCAGGTTGAAGATGGCGTCGTCGCGGAGCGGAATGGCGATCGTGTGCATGAGGAGGTAGATCGCGACGCCGGCCAGGACGATCGTCCCGCACGCGAGCAGCGCCTGCGGCGCCCTGCCGACGCGCTGCGGTTTGGGGATGTCGCCCAGCTCGCGCGCGATGCGCGGCTTCTGCTCCAGGTTCGGCGCCGGCTCGTTGTCGGCCAGGGCGATGGCGGTCTGGCCGACGTCCCACGTCGAGAGGTTGCTGACGTCGCCCGCCGACCCCGTCCGGACGTAGGCGAGGGCGTTGAGGAACGTGACCAGCCGGCGCGCCTGCTCCTGGTCGCAAACGGTCAAGATCCGGCCGTTGCCCCCGTCCTTCGCCAGCCGCACCTCAACCGCCGTGCTCTGGTATGCCCCCTCGTTGTAGTGGTCGGTCCCCTCCGCCCCGAGCAGGTTCTTGAGGGACGCGATCGTCACCGTACTCCCCTTCGCCTCGTACAGCCAGGCCGAATCGACGTAGACGAAGTGGCCGAGGTAGTTCCGCCCGCGCTGCATCACCCAGACGCGGACGGCGGCCACGATCATCCACCCGCCCAGGAGGAGGGCGGCGGTCTGCAGCAGGGCCGTGCGGACCGGGTCATCGACCGACCCGAGGGTGAAGATCAGCACGGCGAGGATGAGGATCGGCCCGACGATGACCCCGACAATCGGCAGGTAGTTCGTGCGCGGGACGAAGACGCCCGGCATGCGCTCGCCCTCGGCGTCCCGGACCGCGAGCAGGTACTCCCGGGTCGCCTCATCGAGTTCCTGGAGGAAATACTTCTGGCTCATGAGCGTTACCCGTTCCGGTCCGAAACTGGCGGTCAGTCGATCAGTTGATGAGGGATAAATCGACTCGTGTTTGTCGTGATGAGGTGATCGTGCTCGCGGATGCCGACCCCGCACGCGACCCCGTTGACGACCCAGCTCCCGAGGACCGGGTACTGGCCGTCGTGGGATCTGAGCGGGGCCAGCCGCTGGTATACATAGGGGCCTTCGGTATAGGGCCCCGCGGTGTGGTGGCGCTCCCGCCCGTCGATCACCACCTGAATGTTGCTGCCCTCGCGGGCGTGGATCGGCTTGCGAACGTAGTTCCCCTCCAGCGGCGCGAACGACGCCGGCAGCAGGAACGGGCTGTCCGGGAACTTCTCGTACAGCAGCGGCAGGATCGACTTGCAGCTGAGGAGCATCTTCCACGCCGGCTCGATCCAGCGCGTCGGGGCGCGGAGGATATTGCGGCCGAACTCCTCGCGGATCAGCCACTCCCACGGGTACAGCTTGAAGATTTGCTGGATCGGCAGGCCGGCCATGTCCACGAAACAGCCGTGCGGCGCGTCCCAGCCGATCTGTTCCACGTCGAGGTATCGCGTCTCGAACCCGGCCTGGATGGCGGTGTCGCGCAGGTACTCGACCGTCACGAAATCCTCGGGCGTCTCGGCGAGCGACGCGAGGTGCAGCGGACCGTCGTCGAACTCGCGGGCCGCCTGCCACGCCTCGATGAGACGCTCGTGAATGCTGTTGAACTGGTCCCCGCGTTCGTCCACGTCCTTCAGCCAGAAGTACTGGATGACGGACGCCTCCACCAGCCCGGTAGGGGTGTCGGCGTTGTACTCCAGCAGGCGCGGCGGGGACTGGCCGTCAAAGGCGAGGTCGAACCGGCCGTAAACGGAGGGGTGGCGCTCCTCCCAGCTACGGCTGACGAGATCCTCGAACTCCGGCGGGATCAGGAACAGCCCGAACTGGCGGCGGTCGATAACGTCCTGAACGACCTCCAGGCACATCTCGTGCAGCATCTGGGTGGCCAGTTCGAGCTGATCGACCTCGCGGCTGGTGAGCTGGTAGGCAGCGGATTCGTCCCAGTAGGGCACCCCGCCGAGGGTGTGGAACGTCAGGCCGTATTCCTCGACCCGCCGCTGCCAGTTGGGGCGCGGGTCAAGGCGAATCCGGTGCATGGGTCAGCTCACGCCGGAGATACGGGCGCCGACGCCGCCGAACCCGCCGCGCGTGAGGCCCACGCGCGCGGGCGACAGAGTCCGCCCGGCCCCCATCCCCGCGCGCGACGTGTGCAGCCAGAGAAACATGGGGAACCCGGAGCGATACCCCCTGCTGCTGGTCGCGGCCACACGCTTGTCGGCCTGCTCGTTGGCGACGGCCTCCAGGTTCTCCTGCGGCCACAGGAGCGAGCCGGCGGTCAGGACGCCGGCCCCGAGGAGGACCAGGGAGAATTCGCGAGTCATGCGGGCCATGATCGATCCTCTTTATCGGGGTCAGGTTTCTGCGTGAAGGGTGGGAAGAGAACTCCCGAATCGCACCTTCACAGGTAACACCCGGGAGGCAGGTTCGCAAGCACTAATTTCCCAAATGGATGTGCCTTGCGTCGGGTGCATCGGGGGCGTTGCGGCCGAGCCCGGACCCAGAACCCCTGCCCGCATCGAGGGGCACACCCGCCGGGGAAGGGGGCTTCCCGCTTCGACCGGCGGGCAGTATAGTGGCAGTTACGGGATGAGCACTGGTTTTGTGGTCACAGGGCAATAGCGATGCCGCATACGAAGAGCGCCAAGAAGTCACTCCGCAAGGACATCAAACGCCGCGCGCACAACCGCGCCATCAAGAAGGCGGTCAAGAAGCAGATCAAGACGTTGCTTGAGGCGATCAAGACGGGCGCGCCGGACGCGATCCGCAAGGAATACAACCTGACGGCGAAGAAGCTCGACAAGGCCGGGGCCAGGCGCGTCATCCACCCCAATCTGGCGGCGCGCAAGAAGTCCCAGCTGGCCCTGAAAGTCAACGCGAAGCTGAACGCTCCGGCCCCCACCCAGCCGGCGAAGACCTGATCCGTCCGTCCCCGCTCCGACCACCCGGGGGCGTCAGCCGCCCGTCGCCGCAGCGCCGGGCGGCTGACGCCCCCGCTGCGCTGCGCCCCCCGCCGGCGCGCGCCGCCGCACCGTCCCGGCGACGGCGAACCCGCCCCTGCGCCCGCGCGGGAGGAACTCCAGCGTCGGCGGCAGGGCGGCCGCGAACTCGCGCAGATAGGCACCCGCCTTGACGAACACCAGCGTCGTCGGCCGGGAGGCGAGGTCGGCGACCATCGCCGCGGGCCTGTCGCGCCGGTAGATGGCCACGTCGTTCCGCTCCAGGTAGAAACTGACCGAGTCCCACCGCCGCGGGTAGCAGCGAACCGCAACGCCCGGCACGGCGGCCAGTTCGCCCTGCGCCCGCACCTGAACGCGCAGCCCGAATTTCCGGTGATACGACGGGAGCAGCTGGTGAATCGCCAGCAGCAGCAGGGCGAACAGCGCCGCCGCACCCAGTCCGAACCGCTGCGCCCGCCGTCGCTCCGCCTCCTGGAGGGCGCCCGCCGGCCACGGCATCGCCCCGGCCAGCCAGCACCCCAGCGCCAGTGCCAGCGGCGGCAGGGCGGGCAGGACGTAGGCGGGCCGTTTGCACCCCGAAAGCGAGAAGAACAGCACGCCCCAGAACGCAGCCAGCAGGAACAGCCCCAGCGCCGGCGGGCGCCGCGTCCCCTCGTCGGGGCGGCGGCGCGCCAGCAGGCGCGTCAGCGGCACCAGCAGCGCCGACCACGGCAGCATCCCCACCAGCAGCGGCGGCAGATAAAACCACGCCGGCCTGGCGTGGTCCACCGGGGCGACGTAGCGCAGGACGTTGTGCTCCCAGAAGAAGGCCCGGGCCGCCTCCGGCGAGCGCAGGCCGACGGCAACGTACCACGGAGCGGCGACCAGCAGGGCCATCGCCGCGAACGTTCCCAGCGCGGGCAGCGACGGCCGCGCGGCCCGCCGGTCCAGCACCTGAAACAAACTGACCGGAACCAGGACGAGCACCAGGGCGACCGGCCCCTTCGTCAGCAGGCCGAGGCCGCACGCCACGGCGGACAGCAGCCACCACCGCCAGCGCAGCCGCTCACCCGTCACGGCGATGTGAGCCGCCGCCAGCGCACTGACCACCCACAGACACAGCAACCCGTCGAGGTTGACCATCCGCCCGAGGTAGACGAACCGCGCCGACAGGCACAGGACCAGCGCCCCGAGCGCCCCAACCCAGCGTCCGGCGACGCGCCTGCCCCACAAGTACGTCACCAGCACCGTGGCGATGCCGGCCAGCGCGGGCACCAGGCGCGCCGCCCAGTCGTGGACGCCGAACACGGCGTAACACCCCATCACCAGCCAGTAGAACAGGGGCGGCTTGTGGTAGTACGGCTCGCCGTGCCAGACCGGCTCGACGATGCGACCCTCCACGCGCATTTGCCGCGGGATCTCGGCGTAGCGCGTCTCTTCCGGTTCCAGCAGCGGGCAGTCAAGGCGGGCAAGGAACAGCGGGCCGGCGATGAGGAGAAGGGCGAGGGCGAACGGAAAGCGGCGCAGGCTGGGCGGTTCGACCGGGCGCCCGGGCGGGCCGACTGGAAACAGCCCATCCGACCACCCGGCGCGGGCGCGGCGGATCAGCCGCCGCAAGCAACCCGTTGTGCGCCTCGCCTCTGCTCTGCCGGCCATGCCCGATCCTCCTCCTCGCGGGCGGGGAAGATCGCACACGCGGCGCGCGGTGTCAAGCCACATGCAGGCCGGCGGCGGAGGCAGGAGAGGCGCGTCCACTGAGCACAACACACGCACTGGCTAATAGCGGCAGCAGACCCATGGCCAGCGACAAAAAATCTGCAACTCCCTCTTGCCGTTGGGGTTGCTGGGTCTGACAACGGGAGCATGAGCGACATCCAGGCCTCAACCTGTGAGTTGCGTGTCCGTGCGGTCCAGGCCCTCCAGGAAGGGGTGCCCATCTCCCAGGTAGCCAAAGCCTACCAGGTCGATCGCACCACCCTCTACCGCTGGAGGGTACGCTACGACCAGGCGGAGGGCTCCCAGGGGTTGCTCCGAACTCCTGGCAGTGGACGCCCACGCAAACTCCAGCACCTCACTCCCCAACAGTGGCGGGAGCTTGTACTCCAACCCGCCTCGAACTTCGGCTTCGAGACAGACTTCTGGACGGCCAAACGCCTCCACCGGGTCGTCACCCAACAGTGGGCTGCCGAGGTCACCGTCCGCACCATCCTCCGACGCCTCCAGGAAGCGGGCCTGACGTACCAGAAGCCAACCCGAGAATCCTGCAAGGCCGACCCCGTAGCCCGCCAGGCGTGGTTGCGGAACACTCTACCCAGGATCCGCGCAACCATTCAGGCATAATGATGCGGCAAGTATACGGGCTTCTCATGGGCGTGGTCTTGCTGGCGGTTGTCCTGGCCTGGACGTGGCCCGGGGCGGCAGTCCAGCAGCCGGGGCGCGTGGCGGTCGAGCCGGAAGAGCTGCGGCCAGGACTCGTCGGCGCCTACCAGTCCCTGCGCGACGGAGATGCACGGGGCACGCGCATCGACCGCAAGCCGGCCTTTTACCTGGGCCACTCCAGCCCCGATGCGCGCCTGCCGCCGGGGCCGTTCGAGGTCGTCTGGACCGGCCTGCTCCACGTCAAGGATCGCGGCCCCATTACCTTCGACGCCTTCGTCGGCGGCGAGGCGAGCGTCGAGGTGGACGGCGTCGCGGTCCTGCAAGGGCGCGGCGAAACCGCGACCACCCACGTTCAGGGCAAGCAAGCACTCGACCGCAAGCTCGGTCATTACCGGGTCATGGTGCGCTTCCGGGCGCTTCCGGACGTGCCGGCCCGGCTGCAGCTCTGGTGGCAGGCGCCGACGTTCGCCCACGAGCCGATCCCGCCCTGGCACTTCAAGCACCTCGGCAGGGATCTCCCACCCACCGCCCGCGCCGACGAGTTGGCAGCCGAGGGCCAAAAACTCGCCCGGCGGCTGGGCTGTGCCCGGTGCCATGCGTCCGCTTTTCCCGGGGTGGCCGAGCCGCCGCCGGGGCCTTCACTGGCCGACACGGCCGACCGCCTCGGGCGCGACTGGGTGCTGCGCTGGCTCGCCGATCCGGCGCAGGTCCACGCCGACGCGCGCATGCCGGCCCTGTTCGCGCCGGACCGCACTGGCTTTGCCGAGCGCTGGCTCATCGCGGAACACCTTGCGGGAGCGCGGGGCGCCCGGCCCGCGGCGGATCCGGCGGGCGATCACCGCGCCGGCCGGTTGGCGTACCTCAACCTCGGCTGCGCGGCGTGCCATCCGATCCCGGATCTGCCCCGCGCCCAGCAGGCCGACCTCGACCGCACGCCCCTGCGCGGGCTGGGGGACCGGATGTCCGCCGAGCAGCTGACGGCGTTCCTCGGCAACCCGCACGGCCGCTACCCCGACGGGCGCATGCCGCGCATCCCCGTCCCGCCACAGACCGGGCGCGACCTCTCCGCCTACCTGCTGCTGTGGTCGAAACCGTCCGCCGACGTGCCGGCAGTCAAGCCTCCGACGCCCGGCGAGATCAGCGCCGTCGTCCGCCGGCTCAGGGTGCGGAACCAGGCCGCCGCGGGGCCGGCACTCCTGAGCGCGAAGCGCTGCGCCGAGTGCCACCCCGGCCTCGGCGCAACCACGCCAGCGGACATCCCACTGAAGCGGCGAGACGAGGGAAGTGGCTGCCTCTCCGGCAAGACGCTGCCGCGCTTCACGCTGGCGCCGAGGGAGCGCGCGGCGCTCGCGGCCTATCTGAAGGTTGCGCCGCGCGAACGGCACCCGTCGCCGTTCGCGGCCCGGCAGCGACTCCTCGAACGTGCCGGCTGCGTCCGCTGCCACCAGCGCGACAGCGACCGGCCGCCGCCCCTCGAAGTCGCCAGCAGCACGCTCGGTGGCGCCTTCCTGCAACACCTGCCGGCCCAGCGCACGCCGCGCCTGACGTACCCGCACCAGAAGTTCCTGCGCTCGTACCTCCTCACCACCGTGCGCGAGGGCGTCGCGGGGCTGCGCACGCCACGCTACTCCTACCGCATGCCGGCGTTCGGCCACGAGGCGGAGACGCTCGTGCAGGCGCTGGCCGAGGGCGACGGCGAGCTACCGGCCGGTTCGGGAGACGCCGCCTCGCCGGTGAAGGATCCAACCCTCGGCCCGACGACCGGGCCGCTGCTGGTCGGCTTTCAGGGATATGCGTGCGTCTCGTGTCACGTCTGGGAGGGCAAGCTGCTGGCGCCGACGGACCCGGGGAACATCGCCACCGACCTGACGAAGGTCGCCGGCCGCATCCGCCGCGACTGGTTCGAGCGCTTCCTCGAAGATCCAGCCCGGTTCCACCCCGGCACACCCATGCCGTCGATCTTCCAGCGCGGTCAGCCCGCACTGCTGCCGTCGGTCCTCGACGGCGACCCCGGCAAGCAGAAAGACGCGCTGTGGAGCTACTTCGCGCTCGGCAGCAAGGCGCCCAGTCCGAAGCCGCCGCCGCCACTGGTCGTGACGCTACCCGACGATGGGGGGCCGCTGGTCGCGCAGGTGCCGATGCGCGTGCCACCCGAAAAAAGTGTCGAGAGCCTCACCCTGCTGTACGACACGCACGATCTGATCGTGTATGACCTCGGCGCCGGCGCGCCGCACACCATCTTTACCGGCGGCCGAATCCTGCGCGACCTGCAGGGGCGGTTGCGGACCTACACGGCGTTGGGGACCGTAGCGACCGGACCCTTCACTGACGCGGCGCCGTGGCGCCTGGTCGGCGCGGGCAAGCCGGAGGACGCGACGGCGCGGACGCTGCACGGCTATGACCGGCTCAGGGACGGGGCGCGCCTCCGGTGGAAGGTCCAGTTCTCTGCCGGGGCCGTGGAGGTCGTCGAGGCGCTGCGCCTCGTCCGCGACGGCGACCGGCGCCGGTTGCTGCGCGAGCTGGCGGTTACCGGCATCCCCGGGGGCCGCGCTATCGAGGTGACGGGGCCGGCCGCCGGACTGGCCGGGGTTGCGGTCCAGGCCACGACGGGCAAGGCCTTCGGCAAGCGCGACGGCAAGGCGTTCCGCGCCACCCTGACGCCCGATGGGAAGGGGGCTGCCGCCGTCGTCACCTGCGAGTTGCCGCCGGCCCGGCGCCCGCCACCCCCGGAGCGCATGGTTCTCACCGCTGCGGTCCAGCACGAGGGCGCGCTCGAGCGCCCCGGCTACCGAGCGGTTGCCTACCCGCGGCCGAAGACGGCTACCGGCGAGGACCGTGTCATGCCGTCGGCGGTGGCCGTCCACCCGCGTGACGGCCGGGTGTTCGTCGCGTCGATGAAGACGGGCGAGCTGTTTGTCCTCCGCGACCCCGACGCCGGCGCGAAGGCGCACTTCGAGAATTACACCGGCGGGCTGTTCGAGGAGGCGTACTCCCTGCTCGCCGAGGCCGACGGCCTGTATGTGCTGCACCGGCGCAACCTGACGCGGGTCGTGGACACCAACGGCGACGGCCGCGCCGACCGCTTCGACCGGGTGGCGGCGCTGCCGCACGGCGTCGGCGAAACCTACGACTACGCCTATGGCCTGGCGCGCGACCGGACCGGCGCGTTCGTCCTCAGCTACGCCCCCTACGCCAACCGCCACCTGCCCGGGTCGGGCGGGGCGCTGCGGCTGGTGCCCGGCAAACCACCGCGCGAAATCGCCTTCGGGATGCGCAATCCGGTGGGCTGGTGTGCCGGGCCGGACGGCGCGATCTTCTTCACCGACAACCAGGGCGAGTGGGTCGCGACGAACAAGCTCTCGCACGTCGCGGAGGGGCGGTTTTACGGGTTCCCGAACCCGGGCCAGCCGCAGCACGCGAAGAAGCCCGCAGGCAAGGCAGCCGTCTGGGTGCCGTATGCGTGGGCGCGCTCGATCAACGGCGTGGCCCACGACCACACCGGCGGCAAGTTCGGGCCATTCGCGGGGCAGGTGTTCCTGGCCGAGCTGATGTACGGCGGCGCGATCGTGCGGGCGAACCTGGAGAAGGTGAACGGCGAGTATCAGGGCGCCTGCTTCCCGTTCTGGGGCAAGGGCCTGCTCGGGCCGCTGACATTGGCCTTCGCCCCGACCGGGCGGCTGTACGTCGGCAGCGTCACCGAGCCGGGGTGGATGGCGCAGCCGGACCGCGGGGCGCTGTACGGCATCGACTTCACCGGCGAGGTGCCGTTCGAGATCCAGTCCATCCACGTCCGGCCGCAGGGCTTCCGCCTCGTCTTTACCCGGCCGGTGGCGCCGGAAACCGCCCGCCGCGCTGCGTCGTACCACCTGGAGCACCATCGCTACGAATACACCGGCGCTTATGGATCGCCCGAGCTGGACCGGACAGCGGTGCCGGTGCGGCGCGTCGAACTGGCCGCCGATGGTCGCAGCGTCGAGCTGACGACGGCGCCGCTGGTGCGCGAGCGCGTGTACCTGATCAGCGCGCCCGGGATGCGCTCCCCGGCGGGGGAGGCACTCGTTCACCCGACGGGGGCGTACACGCTCAATGAGATCCCCGCGCCCGGGAAGTGAGGCGCGCCCCTCCTCCCTGGGCGTGTAAAGCCCACGGGCTGCGGCCCGCGGGCTTTGAAAGAACCCTCCACACCTTCAATGACAACAGGGGGGAGAACCAAGGCCCTCCCCCCTGTTAAGAGTGATCTCAGCAGTAAGCCTGTATGGGCCTGGTAGAGTTACACCAGCCCCAGGATGGGGCGGCCGCCGATGCCGGAGATGTTGAACGGGCGGCCGATCGGATCGCGGACCTGCGTCGTCGGGTCGATGCCGAGAGCCCGGTACACCGTTGCGAACAGATCCGGGACGCGCACCGGGTTGTTCGCCACCGCCAGGCCGTCCTGGTCGGTCGCGCCGTAAGCCTGACCGCCGCGGATCGCGCCGCCGCCGACCACCACCGACCAGCACCGCGCCCAGTGATCGCGGCCGTTGTTCTGGTTAATGCGCGGCGTTCGGCCGAATTCGCCCATCCACAGCAGGACCGTGTTCTGCCACATGCCGCGGTCGTTCAGATCGCGCACCAGCGTCCCCATCGCCCGGTCGAGGGTCGGCTGCAGCCGCTGGCTGTGGGCCTGGAACGTCTGGTTGTGGGTGTCCCACCCGCCGAGGCTCAACTCGACGGCGCTGACGCCCGCCTCGACCAACCGCCGCGCCAGCAGGGCCGCCCGGCCGAAGTTGTTCGCTCCGTAGTCCTCCTGTAGCCGCGCCGGCTCGCTCTTGAGGTCGAACACCTTGCCGTCCTTCGATGCCACCAGACTAAACCCCTTGCGGTAGATGTCCTGGTGGGCCTTGGAGGCGTCGGCGAACGTGGCCCGCTCCTTCTCGGTCGCCAGGTGCGGAGCCCGGCCGACCATGAACTGGTCCTCCAGATCGTAGAACAACCGCTGCCGCCGGCGGACGCGCTCCATCTGTTCGAGTTCGCCCTGGCCCAGGCCGCTGGGAGCGCGGATGTTCTCGGGCGGCGTGCCGGGATTCTGGACCGTGAACGGCGCGTAGTTCATGCCGAGGAAGCCAGGCCCCTCCGCCCCGCGCCCGCCGCCAACGGAGATGTACGTCGGCAGGGAGATCTCCTGGTATCCGGACAGCTTCGGGGCTTCGAGGGACGTCACGGCGCCGATGGACGGGAACGCGATGGCGGGGTTGGGCGTGTAGCCGGTGTGCATCAGCGTCGTACCGCGGTTGTGGTCGCCCTCGGTCGTGGTCAGCGAGCGGATGATCGCCAGCTTGTCCATCTGCTGGGCGGTCCGCGGCATGTGTTCGCTGATCAGCACGCCCGGCGCGCTCGTCTGGATCGGCCGGAACTCGCCGCCGGTCGGCCGGCCCGGCTTGAGATCCCAGATGTCAATCGTGGCGGGGCCGCCGCCCATCCACAGGATGATGAGACTTTTGTTGTTGCGGCGCAACGTCTGAGCGTTGGCCTGGATGGTGCGGACAAATTCGAGGGCGGGGAGCGCCATCAGCGAGTACCCCGCCACATGTTTGAGGAAGTGCCGTCGATTCATCCCCTGGTTCGCCATCGAGTCACCTACCTTTGATTCCGGTCCCCCCCCAGGTCCGCGACGCATCTGGAAGCGGAGCCTGCCGTTGGTTCCAGTGTGGACCCTGGCCGGGGCCTCTGTCAAGTCCCGGCCGATGGATTTGTCCCCCCCCACGACATCCCCTTCGACGTTGCGCGCTCGGCGAGAGTTCCGCGAAGTCGCGCACGTTACGCCGCGTGTCCCTCCCTGCGCAACCCGCTTGCGGTCAGCCGTCCGCCTTGCCGGCCCCGGCCAGCTCCGGGGTGGCGCCGGTGGTCGCCTCGAAGGCGAGCTTCTTCTCGCCGTCCGTCTCGACGACGCGGACCGTCACCGTGTCCTTGCCGGTGAACTCGCCGTGCAGCAGTTTCTCGGCGAGCGGATCCTCCAGCAGATGCTCGATGGCCCGGCGCAGCGGCCGCGCCCCGAACTCCAGGCTGGTCCCCCTCTCGATCAGCAGCTCCTTCGCCTCGTCCGTCAGCACCAGGGCCAGGTTCTTCTCCTTCAGCCGCTTGGACACCTTCGCCAGCTCGATGTCGATGATGTGCTTGAGGTCTTCCTTCGTCAGACTGCGGAAGACGATGATATCATCGACGCGGTTGAGGAACTCCGGCCGGAACGTCCCCTCCATCGTCTGCTTGAGGGTATCTTTCATCTTCTCGTAGGTCGCCTCGGCGTCCTTGCGGGTGAAGCCGAACGGCTGCTTGCCCACGATCTGCTCGGCGCCCACGTTCGTGGTCATGATCAGGATCGTGTTCTTGAAGTCGATCATGCGGCCGACGTTGTCGGTCAGGCGGCCCTCCTCCATGATCTGCAGCAGCATGTTCCAGACGTCCGGGTGCGCCTTCTCGATCTCGTCGAGCAGCACCACGCTGTACGGTTTGCGGCGGATCTTCTCGGTCAGCTGGCCGCCCTCCTCGTAGCCGATGTAGCCCGGCGGCGCGCCGACCAGCCGGCTGACGTTGTGCTTCTCCATGTACTCCGACATGTCCAGCTGCACGAGGTTGTTCTCGTCGCCGAACATGAACTGCGCCAGCCGCTTGGCGAGCAGCGTCTTGCCGACGCCGGTCGGCCCGGCGAAGATGAACGACCCGATCGGCCGCTTGGGATCCTTCAGCCCGGCCCGGCTCTTGCGCACCGCCCGGGCGATGGCGCAGATGGCCTCGTGCTGGCTGATGACCGTCTTGTGCAGCTCGTCCTCCATCCGCAGCAGGCGCTGCGTCTCGTCCGTGTCGATTCGCTTGAGCGGCACGCCCGTCATCTTGGAGACGACCTCGCGGATCACCTCCTCATCGACAACACCGTCGATCTCCTTGGACTTCTCGCGCCACTCCTTGGTGATCGTCTCCTTCTTCTTCTTGAGCTTGTCGGCCTGGTCGCGCAGGTGGGCAGCCTTCTCGAAGTCCTGCTCGGCGACGGCCGCCTCCTTCTCCTGGTTGAGCTGCTCGATCTGGGCGTCCAGTTCCTTCAGGTCTGGCGGCCGGGTCATCGCCTTGAGCCGGACGCGCGCCCCCGACTCGTCGATCACGTCGATCGCCTTGTCCGGCAGGCACCGGCCGCTGATGTAACGGTCGGACAGCTCGACGGCGGCCTCGAGCGCCTCGTCCTTGATCTGGACGCGGTGGTGCGCCTCGTAGCGGTCACGCAGGCCGCGCAGGATCTCGACTGTCTCGTCCTTCGACGGCGGGTTGACGATGATCTGCTGGAAGCGGCGCTCCAGCGCGCCGTCCTTCTCGATGTACTTGCGGTACTCGTCGAGGGTGGTGGCGCCGATGCACTGGATCTCGCCGCGCGCCAGGGCCGGCTTGAGGACGTTGCTCGCGTCGATCGCCCCTTCCGCGCCGCCGGCGCCGACCAGGGTGTGCAGCTCGTCGATGAACAGGATGGTGTTCTTGGCCCGGCGCACCTCGTTCATGACGGCCTTGATACGTTCCTCGAACTGGCCGCGGTACTTCGTGCCGGCGACCATCATGGCCAGGTCGAGGACGACGATGCGTTTGTCGCGGAGCAACTCGGGGACGTTGCTGTCCACGATGAGCTGGGCGAGCCCCTCGACGATGGCGGTCTTGCCGACGCCGGCCTCGCCGAGCAGCACCGGGTTGTTCTTGGTGCGGCGGCTGAGAACCTGGATGACGCGCTCGATCTCGTTCTGCCGGCCGATGACCGGGTCGAGCTTGCTCTGGCGGGCCAGCTCGGTCAGGTCGCGGCCGAAGCTGTCCAGGGCGGGAGTCTTCGACTTGCCCTTGGCAGCAGTTCGTTCCCCGCCGCCCTCGCCGCCCGATTCGGGGTTATGTCCAAGCAAGTTCAGTACCTCCTCGCGCACGTCTTCCAGCTTCAGCCCAAGGTTGATCAGAACCTGGGCAGCCACGCCCTCTTGCTCCCGCAGAAGACCCAGCAGCAGGTGTTCCGTGCCCACATAGTTATGGTTCAGGTTGCGCGCCTCTTCGATCGCATACTCGATGACCTTCTTGGCCCGCGGGGTCTGGGGCAGCTTGCCCATGGTGACCATGTCAGGCCCGGCCTGGACAATCTTTTCGACCTCCAGGCGAATCTTGCGCAGGTCGATGTCGAGGTTCTTGAGCACGTTGGCGGCGACGCCGGAGCCTTCCTTGACCAGGCCAAGGAGGATGTGCTCCGTGCCGATGTACTCGTGGTTGAAGCGCTGCGCCTCCTGGTTGGCGAGCTGCATCACCTTGCGCGCTCGGTCGGTAAAACGTTCATACATTTCCAGCCGTCTCCGCCAGTCCCCACCCCGCCCGCGGTCTGAGAGCCAGGCCGCGAAGCAGGTCGGGGTATGCCCAAGGGTCTTACGTCAGTGGTCCGTCGCGTTGCCGTTACGTCCAGCCGCTCGCGATTCAGAGCCCGGAGAGAAAGCACCGGAGGTCCGGCGCCGCGCCTGCGCTTTCCGTCGGTGGCAAGCGGCTTCAACATCTTGCCGAAAACGGCTCCGTCCGCTGGTGGTGGAGAGGTGACGCCGCCCGTCGCTTCCGCGTGGGGGAGCGCTCGCGGCGTCCCGCTCACTGCAACCACCAGGGAGCCGGCGGGTTAGACCGGCAAGTTGTCTCACGTTGTGAAGGTGCAAAGTAGCTGGTCTGTGAGCATTGTAGTGTGGCCCAGAAGACAAATCAAGGCAGCCGGCGGACCCCCCGACGGGCGCCAGCCCTGCCCATCTTCTTCATTGTACCGCATACGCCATGCCGCGGGCAAAGCGACGCAAGCGCCTGTCGGCTCAGACTTTGTTGCGTCATGGCTTTTCCCCCGCGCTTCCCTACGATACCTTTGTCCGCCTGGTGATCGCACTGGAACACGAGACCGCTACCCATGCTCGACGGATCGTCCCTTCTCCCCCTTCCGGGATCCCAGGCGGTGCGGCCGATTCGCCGACTGCTGGCCGCCAACCGCAGCGAGATCGCCATCCGCGTCTTCCGCTCGGCGCACGAACTCGGCATCCGCACGATTGCCATCTACGCCCACGAGGACCGCTTCGCCCTGCATCGGTTCAAGGCCGACGAGGCGTATCGGGTCGGCAAGCCGGGCGAACCGCTGCGCCCCTACCTCGACATCGAGGGCATCATCGCCCTGGCCCGAGAGCACGACGTCGATGGCATCCACCCGGGGTACGGCTTTCTGTCGGAGAACCCGGCGTTCGCTCGGGCCTGCCGCGAGGCCGGCATCATCTTCGTCGGGCCGCGCGTCGAGGTGCTCGAACAGCTCGGGGACAAACTGGCCGCCCGTCGCCTGGCTCAGAAGGCCGGCGTCCCGGTCCTGTCCGGCAGCGACGCCCCGGTGCGCGCCCCGGCCGAGGCGAAGGCGCTCGCCCGCCAGCTGGGCTACCCGGTCATCGTCAAGGCGTCCATGGGCGGCGGCGGCCGCGGCATGCGCGTGGCGCGTGCCGCCGACCAGCTCGAGGACGCGGTCGAGCAGGCCCAGCGCGAGGCCGGCACGGCGTTCGGCGTTCCGGACGTTTTCCTGGAGAAGTTCATCGAGCGGCCCCGGCACATCGAGGTTCAGCTCCTCGGCGACCGCCACGGGAACCTCGTCCACCTGTTCGAGCGCGACTGCTCGCTGCAGCGGCGCCATCAGAAGGTGGTCGAGATTGCGCCGGCCCTCAACCTCCCCGCGCCGACGCGCCAGGGTATCCTCGACGCCGCCCTCACCGTCGGCCGCGCCGCCGGGCTCGACAACGCCGGCACCGTCGAGTTTCTCCTCGACACCGATACCGGCGCATTCTACTTCATCGAGGTCAACCCGCGCATCCAGGTCGAGCACACCGTCACCGAGGCGGTCACCGGGTACGACCTCGTCAAGAGCCAGATCCTCATCGCTCAGGGGTCGCTGCTGTCTGACCCGGAGATCGGCCTGGGCGACCAGAACGCGGTGACGACGCACGGTCACGCCCTGCAATGCCGGGTGACGACGGAGGATCCGGCGAACAAGTTCACCCCCGACTACGGGCGCCTCAGCGCCTATCGGTCGGCAAGCGGTATGGGCATCCGTCTCGACGCCGGCACGGCGTTCGGCGGGGCGGTCATCACCCCGTACTACGACTCGCTGCTGGTGAAGGTGACGGCGCACGGGCTGCGCTTCGTGGACGCGGCCCGGCGGATGGAGCGCTGCTTGCAGGAATTCCGGGTCCGCGGCGTCAAGACGAACATCCCGTTCCTGCTCAACGTCATCGCCCACCCGGACTTCCTGGCCGGGCGCTTCACCACGCGCTTCATCGACGAGAAACCGGAGCTGTTCGACCTGCCGTACCGCCAGGACCGGGCGACGAAGTTGCTGACGTACATCGGCGAGGTGATCGTCAACGGTCACCCGGAGGTCAAAGGTCAGAGGTCAGAGGAAAGCCCACGGACTGCGTTCCGTGGGCCAGGCGCCGAGGACTTGCCCCACGTGATGCAGCCCGTGGGCTTTCACGGGACTGTGCCTTCCGGCACGCGCGACAAGTTCATGGAGCTGGGACCGGAGCGGTTCGCGCAGTGGGTGCTCGAGCAGGAGCGGGTACTCGTCACCGACACGACGTTCCGGGACGCTCACCAGTCGCTGCTCGCGACGCGCATGCGCACCTACGACATGCGGTGCATCGCGCCGACCTACGCCGCCCGCCACCACCAGTTATTCTCTCTGGAGATGTGGGGCGGGGCCACGTTCGACACCGCCATGCGCTTCCTCAAAGAGGATCCGTGGCAGCGGCTCAGCGAGCTGCGCGAGCGCGTCCCGAACATTCTCTTCCAAATGCTGCTGCGCGGCAACAACGCGGTCGGGTACGCCAACTACCCCGACAACGTTGTCAAGGCGTTCACCAGGCAGGCGGCCCAGGCCGGCATCGATCTCTTCCGCATCTTCGACGCCCTCAACTGGCTGCCGAATCTGCGGCTGGCGATCGAGACGGTGCGCAACGCCGGCATGCTGTGCGAGCCAGCCATCTGCTACACCGGCGACATTCTCGACCCGCAAAGAGCCAAGTACAACCTGACGTACTACGTCGATCTCGCGAAGGAGCTGGAGCGGCTCGGCGCCAACCTGCTGGCCATCAAGGACATGGCCGGACTGTGCAAGCCGTTCGCCGCGCGCACGCTGGTGCGGGCGCTGAAGCAGGAGATCGGCATCCCGATCCACTTCCACACCCACGACAGCGCCGGCGGGCAGATTGGCTCGCTGCTGATGGCGGCCGAGGTCGGGGTGGATGTCGTCGATGCGGCCATGTGGCCGTTTTCCGGGATGACGAGCCAGCCGAGCCTGAACACGCTGGTCGAGTGCCTCCGCCACCACCCGCGCGACACCGGCATGGCGTACGACCCGCTGGAGGAGACGGCCGAATACTGGGAGCGGGTACGCACCTACTACGCCCCGTTCGAGACCGGCATGCTCGCGGCCAGCGCCGAGACGTACCGCCACGAGATGCCGGGCGGGCAGGCGACGAACCTCCGCCAGCAGGCGAACGCGGTCGGCCTGGAGGGTCGATGGCACGACGTCTGCCGCGCCTACGCCGAGGTGAACCGGCTGTTCGGCGACATCATCAAGGTGACGCCGACGTCGAAGGTGGTGGGCGACATGGCGCTGTTCATGGTCGCCAACAACCTGACGGCCGACGACGTGCTGGCCGGCAAGCGCGAGCTGGCGTTCCCCGAGTCGGTGGTCGAGTTCTTCGAGGGCAAGCTGGGGCAGCCGCCCGGCGGGTTCCCGAAGGATCTCCAGAAGCGGGTGCTGCGCGGGCGCAAGCCACTGCGCGGGCGGCCCGGGTCGAGCCTGCCGCCGGCGGACCTGGCCGGGACGCGCAAGAAGTTGGAGAAACAGCTCCACCGGCGCGTGACGGAGCGGGAGGCGATCACCCACGCCCTGTATCCGCGCGTCTTCCCCGAACTCGCGGCCCACCAGGCGAAGTACTCCGACACGAGCGTCCTGCCGACGCCGACGTTCTTCCACGGGATGGAGGCGGGGGAGGAGATCAGCGTCGAGATCGAGGCCGGCAAGACGCTGATCGTCAAGTTTCTGGCGGTCGGGGATCCGCACGCGGACGGACGCCGGCTGGTGTTCTTCGAGCTGAACGGCCAGCCGCGCGAGGTGCTGGTGGAGGATCGGTCGCTGTCGGCCGGGGCGACCACCCGTCGCAAGGCCGACCCGAACGACTCGCGGCAGGTCAGTGCGTCGATGCCCGGGCTCCTCACCCGCGTGATGGTCGCGGAGGGGGAGGAGATCGCGGCCGGCCAGAAGCTGGTGACGCTGGAGGCGATGAAAATGGAAACGACCCTCTACGCCGAGGTGGCGGGACGGGTCGCCGAGGTGCTCGTCCGGGCCGGCACGCAGGTCGAGGCAGGCGACCTGCTGGTGCGTCTCGAATAAGCGGGATCACTACCAGCCCGGAGTGTCAGCGCCGGGTTCTTGTCGCGCCCGTTGCTGGCGCTCCGGGTTGGTCAGCGCAGGATGGGGAACCCCAGCAGCGGGGGCCGCAGACACCGGCGCGGCAGTAGCAGCACTGTGCCGTCGGTCAGCGGGGCGAACAGGCGGTCGGGTCCGAACGGCACCGGGGCGGCGGTCGGTGCGGCGCTCGCCTGCACCGCATAGCCCAGCCCTGCCAGCTGGCCCGTCGCCGGGTCGATGGCGTGGAACCGGCCGCGCTCGTCGGCGGCGACGAGCACGCCGTCGATGAGCTGTGGGACGCCCGCCACGTCGGCCTGGAACTCGTATGCCGGCCAGGGCGGGCGGTCCCGGTCCGGGTCGAGCCACACCAGCCGCCGCCCTTCCAGGATGCACCCGATGCCGTTGCCGCGGACGAACGGCCCGGCCGTGATCCGGCCGCTCAGCGAGGGCCAGCTCCGCACGGTGCGCAGGCTCTCGCCGTCCAGCAGTGTCACCGTATCGGCGCTGTCCGCCACGCAGACGCGCGGCCCGCCGCTGACTCCGCCGGGGAGGACCGCGGGCGGCGCCACGATGCGGTTCGACAGCTCGGCCGTGGCCCGGGTTTCCCACATCTTGCCGTCCAGGTGCATCCGCAACACCCCGCGGCTGCCGTCCGTGACGAGGAACTGATCCGGACCGAGGGCGACGACGTGCCCCGGCGCCTGCTCGTCGGCGTGCGGCGCACGCCAGTTGGTGGGGCCTGTCGTCGCCGCGCCGCCGGCCAGTGGCTGCCGCACCAGGACGCCGTTGCTCAGCGGCAGGATCAGCGCGTCGCCGACGACCGCCGGAGTGCCGGCCAGCGATGCCTGGAGGGTGAACGCGCGCGGCGGCCCGGGCTCCTTTCCCGGTGCGAACGTCCGCACGGTCAGGACGTGGTCCGCCCCTCGCCGGTGGGCCGCGACGGCGAGGACGGCTCCGTCCGGAGTCGCGAGCAGGTGGGCCAAGTCCCCGTCGCCGAGGAGCCGACCCGACACCCGATACCCGCCCGTACGCCAGGCGCTGCCCCAGCCGCCAGCCACAGCTGCCGGGTCGAACAGAACCAGTGCGCCGCCGACGTCGCGCGCCAGCACGCGCTCGCCGATCGCGACCGGCTGGCCGCGGCACACGACGCCGAGCTGTCGCTGCCAGCGCGACTCGCCCCTGTGGGCGTCGAACGCCGTGGCCAGGCACCCCAGCCCGTCGGGCGACTGCGTCACGAGGTAGAACACCGCGCCGGCCTCCTCCGTCTCGACCTGCGCGGCGTGCAGCGGCGAACCGGGGCGGAGCAACTCGTGGCCGGCCGGGTTCAGCCGCGGGCCGGCGGCGCGGGTGAAGGCATACCGGAGCCGAAACAGGCCGCCGTGGGTCAGCGCCCAGAACGTCTTCCCATCGGCGTGGACCACCTGGGCACGGGCCGAATCGGACCGGCCCCGGCTGGAGAGGGCGAGCCGCTGACGGCCGAGCAGGGACAGCGGCCCCGACCCGTCGGCGCGCGGCTCGATGGCGTAGAGGACGAACTCGCCCGCGTCGGTGACCGCCGCCAGCTTCTCGCCGTCCGACCACGGCGGAAACCACAGCGCCCCCGCCAGCGGCCCTTCCTGCTGCACCGGCTCGGCGTCGGCGTCGGCGACCGGGAGGGCGAACACGCGCAGCCGGACACCTCCCAGCCCCTCGGCCTGGCCGAGGACGAGATACCCGTCGGACCCGGCGGCCTTCCCGTCGGCCCGGGCCGCCCCGCGCCGGCCGACCACCAGGGGGGCGGCGCGCACCGACCCGCTCGGGTGGCCGGAGTAGAGGACCGCCACGCACGTCCGCTTCGCCACGTCGAGAACGTAGACGCAGAAGCTGTCAGCCGGCAGGTAGAGCAGGTGCGTGCCGGGCTGATGGGCGCCGCCGGCCGACAGCGGCTGCCCCAGATCGTAGAACCCGACGAGGGTGCCGCCGGCCAGGTCGATCTCCTCGACGCGCCCGCCGTAGGTCGGGACGAAGGCGCGACCGTCGATTGCGACCGGCGCGCCGAGGCACGGGGCCGACAGCCGGCGACACCAGCGGGTGGCGCCCGTGGCCGCGTCGAGGGCGGCGAGAGCCTGGCTGTCCGACGACAGGACTAGCACCCGGTCGGGGGCGATCTCGTCGCGCGGCAGCCACAGCGGGGGCGTGCCGGTGTCGGCGCCGAGTCGGACTGCCCACCGGACCTGGCCGTTGTCCGGCTCCAGGGCGTAGAGGACGCCGCGCGCCAGGGCGAGGACCGGACGGCGGCCGGGACGCGCCTTCCCGCCCCCGGCCTCCAGCGCCGGCAGGACGAGCAGGCTGGGCGCACTCTCCTCGACGAGGTCATCGCGCGCTGGAGCGGGCGCCAGGGCCGTGTACTTGACGCTGGCCCGGTGCGCCGCTGGCAGGCGGTCCAGCAGCGCCTTCACCTCCGGCTGCTTTTCCAGCCCAGCCCGCCTGGCGAGCCCCCGCGCCTCCTGGACAAAGACGGCCGAAGGGCCGCCCTCCAGCCGCTGCTTGATGGCGGCGACGGTGGCCTCCTGCAGCTCGTGGGCGGCGATCCGTTCCTCGGCGCGCTTGAGATCCTCGGCCGGCGGCGGCTGGTCCCTGTACTTCGTCGCCACCTCGTAGAGCCCGGCCGCCTGGCGGAGCAGGTCGCGGTCGAGCTTCTGGTCCGCCAGCGCCAGGAACTCGCGCGCCAGACGCCGGAACCCCTCGTGCAGCTCGGGGTGGTACTTCGTCAGCCGCGGGTCGCCTCTGTACTCGCCGACGAACGCCAGCACCCGCTCGGCGTTGCGCTTCATTTCCTCCGGCCCCTGCACGCTCTGGAGCGGGTCGAGGACGTCGGCCAACTCGGCAACGAACCGATACGTCGCCTCGTCCGGGCTCTGCGGGAAGTCGCGCGCCAGGGTGCGAAACTGCTCCGCGGCCTCGGCGTAGCTGCGTTCCTGAAAGCGCTTGACGGCCAGCTGGTAGCGGTCCGCCTCGTTGCCGGCCTCGCGCCGCGCCACGATCTGCAACCCGCCCCACACGGCCCCGCCCAGCAGCGCGAGCAGGACGACGATCCCGACGAGGGAGCGGCGCCGGCGGCGCGGCGGCGTCGGGTCGGGTTCCGGGATGGGTGTTGCGGAGGAGGCGTAGGCGGCCAGGTCTGACAGCCCCTCGGCGACCGTCTCCCCGCGTGGCGGCGGACCCGCGTGCCAGTCGGCCACGGCGAATGGGGCCGCGCCCGCTTCCGCCGGCGCCGGTTCGTCCGGTGGGGTCGCCGCGGCGCCGTCTCCCAGCCCCAGCTCGCGCAGCATCGCCTGGGCCTCCTCGTCCGAGAGCGCTTCCGGCGGGGTCGGCTCGGGAGGCGGGGGCGGCGCCGCAGGGGGGGCCGGCTCCTGGGTTGTCGCGGGCGGGGCCAGGGGCGCGGTGGCCGGCGTGCTGGGAGGCGAGGGTGGGACGGCGCCGCGGGTACGGACCGCCGCGGGGGCCGCTGACGGTGGGGCCACCTGGGCAGGCTGGGGCGGCCGCGGACGGGGCGCGGGCTTGCGCGGCGTCGCAGGGGGGGCGGCGCCGCGCGTGCGGACCGGCGGCGGGGGCGGATTCATCACCGGGCCGCTCGGTTCGGGCGAGGCCGACAGCGGTTCGCTCGCGGCTGGCCCGGGGTCGGCCTGCTCGGCCTGGAGGATAGGGACCAGATCCCCCACGCCGCCGGTGACGTGCCGGGCCGGCGTGGGCGGGGCGATGGGCGGGGCGATGGGCGGGGCGGGGCCGTCCGCGTCGCGGATCTCAAAGACGAAGCGGCACTCCTGGCGGGGGCAGCGCATGTGCTTGCCGCGCAGGGCCGGTTCGACCTGGTAGGTCGTGTGGCAGCGCGGGCACGTGGTCTTGAGGTGCATGCGGCGATCCCGGGTAGGGGGGAGCCGGTGACGGCGTATCCGTCCATTGTACAACGGCCCGCGCCGACAGGGAGTCATCGGCCGGGGCCGGCCGCCGCGTTCGCGGTTCCTGGTTGTAAGGAGAAGCCACCCGTGGTCTTCAGGTCGGTGTGGGAGTGCCTCCTACCCGACGTGCGTCGACTGGGCGCCGGGGGCGCCCGCGAGAGAGGCGGCTTTATGGAGAAAGATGAGGGTGCGGTTGCACATCCGGATCTCGTCGCCGGATTTCAGGTGGGTGGGTCCGGCGATGCGGTGCCCGTTGAGGAGGGTTCCGTTCTTCGACGCGACGTCGTGCAGCTCGCATCGGTCGTCCAGGTGGACCAGGATGGCGCAGTGCCGCCGCGAGATATACGCATCTGGAACGACGATATCGTTGTCCGGCATGCGGCCGACCGTGTTGAGGCCGATCTTGAGGGGGTAGATGTAGTCCGCGTCCATGAGGACGTACCGGCACCCAGTCGCGGACGGCTGGCCGGGGACGTTCTGGATGGCAGTGTTCCCGTGGGGGGCGTGCGCGAGGCTCGTCTGCCGCTCCGCCGCCATCGTCTCCTCGCCGCGCGCTACCAGCAGCTGCTCGCGCGCCGCGCGGAACTCCTGACGCCGCGGTGCTTCGAGATGAACGCTATTCAGCCGGGCGTCGAACATGACGGGGATACTCGTTCGGACGCAAAGCCACTTGACGGAATTACGACCGCCCTTCCTGAATGCTACCGCGCTGGTCCGGGGTGTCAAGGAGCCAGCGGAACCGCGTCCCGGGGTCGCTGGATCAGCCCGCAGCGCCGGCGCCGGGCGCTTGCAGGCGCCCGGCGCTGCGGGTTGGTAAAGCGCGCCGCGCGGGTCAGGGGAACGAGATCTCCAGGATCTCGAAACGCACGACGCCCATCGGGACGCGGATCTCGGCGACCTCGCCGGCGCGCTTGCCGAGCAGGCCCTGACCGATGGGGCTGGTGGTGAGGATCTTGTTGTTGTCGTAATCTTCCTGCCCGGGACCGACCAGCTCGAAGCTCTCCTCCTCGCCCAGGTCGAGATCCTTGACGCGGACGCGGGTGCCGAAGACGACGGTGTCATTCGACAGGGTGCTCGGATCGACGAGTTCGGCCCGCCCGAGCTGGTCCTTGATGTCGTTGATCTGGGCCTGCTTGATGCCCTGGTCCTCGCGGGCCGCGTGGTACTCCGCGTTCTCGCTCAGGTCGCCCATCTCGCGAGCGGCGGCGACCCGGCGCGTGATCTCCGTCATCTCCCGTTCCAGCTGCGCGAGTTTCTCCTTGCGCTTCTCGTAGCCCTCGCGCGTCATCGGGACTCGTTCCATTACGCTGGCCCTCAGCTCCGGATCCTCGTGTTAACAAGCACGCCGCCAGGTTCATCAAGGCGCCCGACCCTGCCGGACGGACCCGGCAGTCACGGGGCGGCGGCGCAGCCTGACCAGATCTTCCGGCCCGTGAAACGAACACACCGCCTCACGCCCTGGCGGAGAGACGGTGCGGGTTGTCTCACGACCTCTAATCGTAGACCCCCCGACCTTCCTGGAACAAGGGGGATTGGCGAAAAGTTACCCGTCTGTGCGGGCTGGCGCGGGGTGTTTCGATCCCCGGTCCGGGGCATCCGGCTTCCCCGTACAGCCCATCTTGCCGACCAACCGCCGAGTTGTAAAGAGGAGTCGGGCCAACGGACCGCCGAATCGGGTCCGAGGAAGGAGCGCCCTCAACCCCGGAATTTGGTCACCGGCCGCGCCTGCTGCATCAAGTGCAGCATCTGCATCAGGTCGTAGGCCGTCAGCTCGCACAGCAGTTCCGTCACCCTGGCGTGCAGCTCGTCGTCGAGCTGCGGCTCCAGTTCCTTCATCAGCTTCGTCAGCCGTTTTTCCTGGTCCTTGATCTCCTTCTCCTCAACGACTCCGTCGGCCATCGTCTGCATGAAGGATTCGAGCTGTCGGGCGTACTGCTCGATCAGCGGTTCCTGGGTCTTGTCGTCGAGCCAGCTCTGACGCTTCTTGCTCTTTGCCATGTCAGGATCCTCTTATTGCCGGTTCCAGGAGGGTGGTGTGCCCTGGGGTTTTGGGAAAGCCCACGGATCGCGCCCCGTGGGTGAAGTCGCAGACACTTCACCCACGGGGCGCGACCCGTGGGCTTTGGTCCTCCTCACTTCGCACCGCGGTCACCGCGCCGTCTCCTTCTGCTTCGCGGCCGGCCCGATCTCCTTCGCCGCCTCCGGAACCTTCGCCGTTTCCGGCGTCACCAGGCCCAGCTGCCGCTCGAAGTCGCGCAGCGCGTCTTCCGCCTGCGCCTTCTCCAGCTCCTGCTCGACCTTGATCTCGGTGAGCCCCTCGCTGGAAAGATCCGCCGCCACCCGTGCCTTCGCCCGGTTCAGGCTGATCTTGTCCTGTACCACCTGCTCGATCTGGCCGAAGTCGGTCGTGACGTTGAAATTGAAGTCGTGGGCGAGCTGCGCCAGTTCGGCCTCGGCGCGGCTCATCTTCAGGTCGGCGTCGTACTTCTGGATCTTTCCCTTCAGCTCGGCGAGCTTGCCCGAGGCGTGCTTGATCTTGGTGAGATTGTTGTTGTACGCCTCCTCGTGCATCTTCAGCTGGGTTTCGTTCTCCTGCAGGCTCTTCTGAGCCTTCTGCATCTCGATGGCGAACTTCGCGGCGGTCTCGCGGTCGCCCTTCTGCAGGTACGCCTTGATGCGGGCCTCGAGGTTCTTGACGTGGGCCTGGTCCGCCTGGGCCTGCCGGCTGACGCGCTCGACGAGGGCCCGGTACTGCTCCAGTCCGAGCCGCCCCCCCCGCAGTTCCTCGACCGCCCGGTCGTACTCGTACTGCATCTGGGCGACCGGGTCGGCTTTCCACAAGAAGTTTGCGAGCTTGTTGAACTGCGCCTTGATGGCTCGCCAGATCTTGCCGAAGATCATCGCCACACCTGGCCTTTCTACCGATGGATATGTTCGCCGCGCCGGCGCGCGGGGCGGCGGGCCGGCCGCCTGCTCCTTTCTGTATGTTCGCCGGCGCCGCCGGTCAATTGGGCCGGAAACGTCCGTGACATGTGCGACCGGGCAGGAGTACAATGACCGCCGGTGCAGGAACAAGGAATGGAATGGGTCAAGCCCACGGGTGGCGTCCCGTGGGTCAGGTTCCCAGCACTTGGCCCACGGGACGCCACCCGTGGGCTTTCCGAAAACCGAACTGGAGGTTGTCGGGGTGATGAGAAGATGCCGTGTACTGCCGACCGCGTCCGCAGTTGCCCTGCTCGCCTTGCTGGGCTGGCACGGCTTGGCGGCTGCGGCCGACCCGACCCCCGAGGCGCGGGAGTTCTTCGAGAGGAAGATCCGTCCGGTCCTGGTCGAGCACTGCTACTCGTGCCACTCGCAGCAGGCGAAGAAGGTCCGCGGCGGACTGCACCTCGACAGCCGTGAGGCGATCCTCCGCGGCGGTGACACCGGGCCGGCACTCGTCCCCGGGAATCCAGGCAAGAGCCGGCTGATCGAGGCGGTCGCCTACCGTAACACCGACCTGCAAATGCCGCCGAAGACGAAGCTGCCAGCAGCGCTCATCGCCGACCTGGCCGCGTGGGTCCAAATGGGCGCCCCCTGGCCGAAGGACGGTGCGAAGATCGTCGGCGCTACGGACGGGTTCGACCTGCAAGGGCGCAAACGGGAGCACTGGGCGTGGCAGCCGGTCCGCCCGCCGGCGCCGCCGCCGGTGCAGGACGGCCGCGAGTTGCTCGGCCCGCTCGATCGCTTTCTCCGCGCCCGATTGGAGGAGAAGGGCCTGACGCCCGCCGGGTCCGCCGACCGCCGCACTCTGCTCCGCCGCCTCGCGTTCGACCTGACCGGCCTGCCGCCCGCGCCCGCCGAGGTGGCCGCGTTCGTCGCCGACCGCTCGCCCGATGCCTACGCGCGGCAGGTCGAGCGTTACCTGGCGAGCCCGCACTTCGGCGAGCGCTGGGCGCGACACTGGCTCGACCTCGTCCGCTACGCCGAGTCGCGCGGCCACGAGTTCGACTACACCAACCCGAACGCCTGGCAGTACCGCGACTACGTCCTCCGCGCCTTCAACGCCGACGTGCCGTACAACCAGTTCGTGACCGAACACGTTGCCGGCGACCTCCTGCCTCGGCCGCGACTGCACCCGATCGAGGGATTCAACGAGTCAGTCCTCGGCACCGGATTCTGGTTCCTCGGCGAGCAGGTCCACTCGCCGGTGGACATCTGCCAGGACAAGGCCGACCGCTTCGACAACATGCTCGACGTCTTCGGCAAGACGTTCCTCGGGCTGACGGTGGCGTGCGCCCGCTGCCACGACCACAAGTTCGACGCGCTCGCGGCGAAGGACTACTACGCCCTGTGCGGGTTCCTGGAGAGCAGCAGCTACCGCCTGGTGCGCTTCGACTCGATCGAGCACAACCGGCGCGTCGCCGCCGACCTGTGGCGGACGCGCGCGCGCGGCCGCGCCGCCGTTCAGAAGGCGGTGGCGGGGTCGATGCAACCCGTCCTCGATCGCCTGGATGATTACCTGCTGGCGGCGCGGGAGGCCGGGGCCGCCAACGCGGACGCGGTCGCGCGGCGCCGCGGACTCGACCCGGAGTTGCTGCGGCGCTGGGTGACGCACCTCGCCTCCGCCGCCCGCGACGCGAACGACCCGCTGCACGCCTGGGCGCGCGTGGCGTCGGACGCGACGAGCGCGCGGGCCGGGCGCGTCGCCGAGGCGCTCCGGCCGCTGGTCGAGGGCTGGCGCAGACGCGAGGCCGACGCCGATACCGCACTGACCGGCACCGAGGTGGTCATCGACTACGGCGCGCCGAGCCGCGAGGGCTGGATCCAGGACGGCTTTGCGTTCGGCCCCGGTCCGGTGCGGCCGGGCGAGGTGCGTCTGGGCACCGACCCGGCTCGACCGATCGCGCGGGTCTTCACGCGCGCCGCTGCCGAGAAGGATCCGGCGTGGGACGGGCTGAAGCTCGCACCCGGGACAGAGACGGATCCGGGGAGCCTGGGCAAGGTGGTGCGCTCGGGTCGGACCCTGCGCACCCCCACGTTCGAGGTGCGGGCCGGCAAGGTGTTTTCCCTCGTCCGCGGCACGGGGCAGATCTTCGCCGCCGTGGACCACCACGTCATGATCGCTGGCCCGCTGCACGGGCGGGTGCTTCAGACGGTCCAGACCGGCCCGGCCTTCCAGTGGGTCGAGCACGACCTGACCCGCTACAGGGGGCGCCGCGTCCACCTGGAGTTCACTCCCATCGGGACGGCCGATTTCGCCGTCGCGCTGGTGGTGCAGGGAGAGCGGACGCCCGGTTCGTCCGAGCGCCCGAGCGGCGCTCTGCTATCCCTCCTCGCGAGTGACAGCGTGATGTCACTCGAAGCGCTCGCGGCCGGCTACCAGAAACTGCTGGCGAGGGTAGCCGAACGGTTTGGGGCGGATCGCCTCGTCGGGTCGGCCGACGCCGTCGAGCAGGCGCGCCTGGCCGACTGGCTGGTCCGGCATCAGGAGTTATTCCTCGCGGGCGGCGCCGGCAAGACCGTCGCCGCGGCGGCCGGGCCGGTGCTGGCGGAGCAGGCGCGGCTGGTCGGGCGGATTCGCACCGAATCGCGCCTCGCCCTGGCGCTGCTCGACGGCAGCGGTGTGAACGAGCACGTCTACCTCCGCGGTTCGTACAAGACGCCCGGCGAGGTGGCGCCGCGCCGCTTCCTCGAAGCGCTCGCCGGACCCGAACCGCTGCGGACGACCAGGGGCAGCGGCCGCCTGGAACTGGCGCGGCAGCTGATCGATCCGACCCGCAACCCCCTCGTGGCGCGGGTCATCGTCAATCGCGTCTGGCACCACCTGTTCGGCCGCGGCATCGTCGCCAGCGTCGATAACTTCGGCGTACTGGGTGAACCGCCGACTCACCCCGGGTTGCTCGACCGCCTCGCGGACACCTTCGTCAGGGACGGGTGGTCGCTCAAGCGTCTGGTACGCCGCATCGTCCTGTCGCGCGCCTACCGGATGGCGTCGCGCGGCGACGAGCGCGCGGCGCAGGCCGACCCGCAGAACCTGCTGCTGCACCGGCAGAACGTGCGCCGCCTGGAGGGCGAGACGATCCGCGATGCGATGCTGGCGGTGTCCGGCCGTCTCGATCGACGCCCGTTCGGCCCGCCGGTGCCGGTCCACCTGACGGACTTCCAGCAGGGCCGTGGCCGTCCGCAAAGCGGCCCGCTCGACGGCGCCGGGCGACGGAGTCTGTATCTGTCGGTGCGCCGCAACTTCCTGCCCGCGCTGCTGCTCGCCTTCGACACGCCGGCGCCGTTCTCGACCGTCGGCCGTCGCACCGTCTCCAACGTCCCCGCCCAGGCATTGATTCTGCTGAATGACCCGTTCGTGCATCAGCAGGCCGGCCTGTGGGCGCGGCGTGTCCTCGCCGCGCCCGGCACGTCCGCGGACCGGGTCGAGCGCATGTACCTCAGCGCCTTCGGCCGCCCGCCCGACGCGGAGGAACTCCGGGCGTGCCTGGAGTTCCTCGACCGCCAACCGCAACCCGCCGGCGCTGCCCGGAACGAGCAAGCGGCGTGGGCGGACCTCGCCCATGTGCTATTCAACGCCAAGGAGTTCATCTACCTGCCATGAGCATGAAGAACCCCTCCCCCCAGCCCTCTCCCCTGCGAGGAGAGGGGGAGCAGAACGGCACGAGCGCTCCGTCATTGTCCGGGCGCCGGTCCGCTTCTTCTCACCCCTTCCCTTGGAGGGAAGGGGGGTCGGGGGGGTTAGGTGCTTTCCCCACCCGCCGCGAGATGCTCCTGCGTTGCGCCAACGGCTTCGGCGCGGTGGCGCTGGCCGCCCTGCTCGCCGAGCGCGCTGACTCGGAGGGCGAACGGTCCTCCGGGCACCTGCGCGCGCCGCACCACCCGGCCCGCGCCCGCAACGTGATCTTTCTCTACATGGACGGCGGACCGAGCCAGGTCGATACGTTCGACCCCAAGCCGCTGCTGGAACGCTTCCACGGCCAGGATCCGCGCGGCGTCTTTCGGGTCGAGCCGACGCAGTTCGACAACGTCGGCCGCGTCATGGCGTCGCCGTGGCAGTTCCGCCGGCGCGGCCAGAGCGGACTGCCCGTCAGCGACCTGTTTCCGCACGTCGCCGCGTGCGTCGATGACCTGTGCGTGATCCGCTCGATGGTGTCGCGCTTTCCGGAACACACCAGTGCGAATTACTTTCTGCACACCGGCTCCGGACTCCAGGGGCGGCCGAGCATGGGGTCGTGGATCGGCTACGGGCTCGGCACCGAGAACCGCAACCTGCCCGGATTCATCGTCCTCAACGGCGGCCTGATCCCGCCCGGCGGCCTCGACAACTTCAACAGCGGGTTCCTGCCGGCCGCCTACCAGGGGTCGGTGTTCCGGCCAGCCGACCCGCCAGTCGCGAACATCCGCCGGCTGGAGCCGACCGCTGCCCGCCAGCGCGGCAAGCTCGACCTGCTGAGCCGCCTCGACCGCGGTATCCGCGATCGCACCGGCCAGGCGGACGAGATCGAGTCGGCCATCGCCAACTACGAGACGGCGTTCCGCATGCAGGCCGCCGTTCCGGAGCTGATGGAGCTGCGCGACGAGAGCCCGGCGACCCGGCGCCTGTACGGCGTGGACTCGACCCACGCGCCGACGCGCACGTTCGCCGTCGAGTGCCTGCTCGCCCGCCGCCTGGTCGAGCGCGGCGCCCGCTTCGTCGAACTGACCTGCCCGAACGTCGGCCACGATCGCTGGGACCAGCACCGGGATCTGCGCCGCGGCCACGAGGACAACGCCCGCGCCGTCGATCAGCCGATCGCGGCGTTGCTCAGGGATCTCAAGGGGCGCGGGTTGCTCGACTCGACGCTCGTCGTCTGGGCGGGCGAATTCGGACGCACCCCGTTCGCCCAGGGCAGCGACGGCCGCGACCACAACCCGTTCGGGTTCAGCATCTGGCTGGCCGGTGGCGGCGTGAAGGGGGGGATGAGTTACGGCGAGACGGACGAGTGGGGCTACAAGGTCGTCAGCGGGCGGGTCGAGATCCACGATCTGCACGCGACGATGCTGCACCTGCTCGGCGTCGATCACACCCGGCTGACGGTGCGCTTCGGCGGACGCGACATGCGCCTGACCGACGTCCACGGCGAGGTGATTCGCGCCATCCTTGCGTAAGACGGTTTCGCGCAAAGCCACAAAGAGCGCAAAGGAGGTCTTCTTTTGCGCTCTTTGTGGCTTTGCGCGAAACGGCCTTCCGTGTTAAATCTGGTACTTCGGGATGAGATCTTGCGTCTCCGGACCCTTCATGCGCAGCGACGGCTTCTCCAGCGAAACCATCGTGTGCGGCGCGACGCTGTGGGTCAGCCACACGTTCGAGCCGATGATGGCGTGGTGGCCGATCACCGTGTCGCCACCCAGGATCGTCGCGTTGGCGTAGACGACCACCTCGTCCTCCAGCGTCGGGTGGCGCTTCTTGCCGCGGATGATGTTGCCGGCCGCGTCGCGCGGGAAGCTCAGCGCGCCCAGCGTCACGCCCTGGTAGAGCTTGACGTTGCGGCCGATGTCGCACGTCTCGCCGATCACCACGCCGGTGCCGTGGTCGATGAAGAAGCCGGGGCCGATCCGCGCCCCGGGGTGGATGTCGATGCCGGTGCGCGAGTGGGCCAGCTCCGTCATGATGCGCGGGATCAGCGGCACCCCGAGCAGCACCAGTTCGTGGGCGATCCGGTAGACGGTGACAGCCTCCAGTCCCGGGTAGCAGAAGACGATCTCGTGGTGCGTCTTCGCGGCCGGGTCGCCCAGGAACGCCGAGTGGACGTCCTGCTCCAGCAGGTAACGCACCTCCGGCAGGCGGCGCAGCAGGCCGATCGCCTTCTGCTGGGCGATCGCCTCGAAATCGACCCTGGTCTCGTTCGCCTGGGCCTCGTGCCGCAGCGCCCGGCCGATCTGCTCGGTTAGCTGGTCGTGCAGTCCGTCAATCAGGTCGCCGACGTGATACTCGACGTTCCCGATGTGCAGGTTCTGGCGGCGGACGAAACCGGGATAGAGGATGTCGAGCAGGTCGGCGACGATGTCGGCAACGGCCTCGCGGCTGGGCAGGGGGCGATGGCCGAGGTGATTGATGTACTTGCACTCGGTGTAGGTGGCGACCAGAGCCTCGGTGATTTCCGGCAGCCCTTCTTTCAGGCGAATGTCCGTGGACATGCGGGTAGCTCCCTGGGCCGGGCGATGGGCGCGCAGGCCGCGCCCGCGCCACTGCCCGTGGCGGGGTGTACGGTGAGCAGGTTGGGAAAGCCATCAGGCGGTCGCGGGGAGGGACGGGCGTTCGGAGTGCCTGTCCCGGGCGTCACAACCCGGCGACCGCCGAGGTACAGCCGCAGAACTGGCACGGAGAGAAGAAGCGAACGCCCACCTTGCACCTCGGCAGGTTGATCCGGGGATTCAGTCCTGACGCATTGTAGCGCCGCAACCCAGTCCCGTCAATTAGCCCCGAGTATCTTCGGCCGCCGGGACGGACGAGTCGAGCAAATCCCCGCCGGTTGGCACCCCTCTCCCGTCGCACGCGCTTTAAGCAGCGATCGCCCGCAATCGTGGCGGCGTGGGACGACTGCCGCGACCTGGGAGATGGACTCGCAAAATCCTCACATCACCCAAGCGGTGTGCCGAGCAGAACCTGCGTCGTTGCGAGGGTCGCGCAACGAGTCCGTCGCGGAATTGGCGCGCCCGTTGCGTAAAGGGGGTGCAAAGCTGTCTGGCTTGCTCTGGATCATGGGAGAGGTGGTTCAGAGGGGCCGGGCGGCTTTTTTTCTTGCGCCGGGCGGCAAAAATGCTTCGCCCCGGGGCGATCTTCTGGTAGGTTGTCAGATGGGGCAGCGCCTGTCCTTCTTCTCTTCCCCTGGCGAGAGAAGAGTCAGGCGCCCCGCCGGCCCCGAAACGGTTCCGGAACTGCCAACTATACCGAGGTCAAGTGCCGCCTTGAGCACCAGCACTCAGGACGCCCGTTCCGACATCGCCGCCGCCGAACCGACCCGCCCCGCCCCGCGCCGGCGGCTCGGCATGCGCTGGCTGAACCACGTCCGCGCCCTCTTCGGCACCCCGGCCCGGCGCCGCCTCGCCCAGGCTGCCCTGCTGGTCCCGCGCATCCGCTATCACGAGGCCGAGTTCAGCAAGCTGTCCGACGAGGAGGTGCGCCAGAAGGGGTTGCACCTGCGAGGGCGTGCGCGCGGCGGAGAGCCGCTCGATCACCTGCTGCCGGAGGTGTACGGCCTGGTGTGCGTCGCCTCGGTGCGGCACCTGGGGCTGCGCCCATACGACGTGCAGCTCGCCGGCGGCGTCGTCATGCACCGCGGGGGACTGGGCGAGTTGGCGACCGGCGAGGGCAAGACGCTCACCGCCACCCTGCCGGCCACCCTCAACGCGCTGGTCGGCAAGGGGGCGCACGTCACCACCGTCAACGACTACCTGGCCCGCCGCGACGCCGAGTGGTGCGGACCGATCTACACCGCCCTGGGGCTGACGGTCGGCTGCCTGCAACAGCAGATGGGCGAGCAGGACCGGGTCAAGGCGTACAGGTGCGACCTCACCTACGGCACTGCCAGCGAGTTTGGGTTCGACTTCCTGCGCGACCGGCTGAAGGTGGCCGGCGACAGGAGCGGGGCCATGCCGTTCTGGGCGCCGTGGGTCGGCGTGCCGGGACAGTACCAGCAGCCGCTCGACCCGAAGGTCCAACGGCCGCACCACTTCGCCCTGGTGGACGAGGCCGACAACATCTTCATCGACGAGGCCCGCACCCCGCTTATCATCGCGTCCGCGACGCGCCTGGCGACGGAGGAGGAGCAGGTCGTCTACCTGTGGGCCGACGCCCTGGCGCGGGACATGCAGCGCGACGACCACTTCACCATCGACGAGAAGAAGCAGAAGGTCGAGCTGACGGACGAGGGCAAGCAGGTCGTCCGCTACTCGAACCCGCCGTTCGGCGAGCACTCGCACGCGATGGACAAGCTGCACGAGCACGTCGAGCGCGCCATCCAGGCGCACCACCGCTTCCGCCGCGACCAGCACTACCTGATCGAGAACAACAAGGTGGTGATCATCGACGAGTTCACCGGCCGGCGCATGCCGGACCGGCACTGGCGCGAGGGGCTGCACCAGGCGGTCGAGGCGAAGGAGCGGGTGCCGATCAACAAGGCGTCGGACCACGCGGCCCAGATCACGTTCCAGCGGTACTTCCGGCTGTACGGGCGGCTGTGCGGCATGACCGGAACGGCCGCCCAGAACTGGTGGGAGATCCGCCGCGTCTACAAGATCTGGGTGGTGCCGGTGCCGACGAACCGGCTGGTGATCCGCAAGCAGCTGCCCGACCGCGTCTTCCCGACCGAGGAGGCGAAGTTCGACGTCGCGGCCGAGGAGATCGCCCGAATGCACCACCAGGGGCGGCCGGTGCTGGTCGGGACGCGCTCGGTCGAGAAGTCGGAGAAGCTGAGCGCGCGGCTGACGGCGGCCGGCATCCCGCACAAGGTACTCAACGCCAAGCCGGAGAACGCCGACCGCGAGGCGGAGATCGTCGCCCAGGCCGGGCGGCTCGGGGTGGTGACGATCGCGACCAACATGGCCGGCCGCGGGACCGACATCATCCTTGGCGGCAACGCGGAGTTCCTGGCCTGGGCGCAGCTCAAGAGCAAGTACGCCTCGCGCAACGACGTGCCGGCGGACGAGTGGCGGCACACGGTCGAGGAGATCGAGGCGCGCGAGAACATGAAGGAGGAGAAGAAGCAGGTGATCGCCGCCGGCGGATTGCACGTGCTCGGCACGGAGCGGCACGAGGCGCGGCGCATCGACCGGCAGCTCGCCGGCCGGGCCGGCCGTCAGGGCGACCCGGGCAGCGCCCAGTTCTTCCTGGCGCTGGACGACGAACTCCTCGAAGGGCTCGGGCCGCGCAAGCAGGAAGCGCTGCGGCAGCGCGGCCTGCGCGGCGGCAACGCGAGCTGGGACCGCTACCAGCCGCTGTTCATGAAGGCGCAGCGGCGCGTCGAGAAGCGCCACTACAAGCAGCGGCTCGACCTGATGCTGTATGAGAAGCAGCGGCAGGAGATCCTCAAGGATCTCGGCGCCGATCCGTATGTCGATTGAGCGCGCCTCCGCGGCCTTTTCGGGCCGGATCCCCAAACGCTCGCCGCATGAGGATCTCTTCCTCTTGCATTTTGATTCCAGACGGGCTATCCCCTTCGCATTCCACTGTCCACGTCGATCGAGAGCGGGCACCTTTCACTGTTCGCGGGTATGGGAGTCATCTCATGGAGCATCCTCCACGTCAGGGGGGGGTACGTCCGCGCGTGCGCGCCGGGCATTACTTTCTGGTGGTACTGACGACCCTTGGCTTGCTGGTTGGGGTCGTGCCTGGTTCCACCCTCGCCCAGGTATTCCAGGGTGCCTCGCAGCCCCTGCCTTACCAGGGAGCCCCAGCCGGAGTGGCCCCGGCCGGCCAGCCTGTCGGGCAACCGGACGGCGGGCCGGTGCCCGGCAGCGTGGTGTCCCACGATGGCGGCGTCCCGTCGGGGGCCGTGATGCAGCCCCCGACCGGGCAGCCCGCGCCGCCGGCCGCCCAGATGGACGACAAGACGATCACCGCCGCCGAGGCGAAGAAGATGATTGACGCGGCTCTCAAGGCGCACGACGAGAAAACCAGGAAGGACGCAGAGGAGAAGAAAAAAACCGAGGCGCCGCCGTGGTACGCCATCGGCACCAAGCTCGACATGAACGCGACCTGGCGGAACGGCGTCTGGTTCGAGACGCCCAACAAGGACTTCACCTTGCACATCGGCGGGACCGTGCAGTACGACCTGGCGCTGTACAGTGCCGACTCCAACCTCGAATTCGGGCCGCGCGGCGTCGGCGCCTTCAACGATGGCGTCAACCTCCGCCGCGGCCGACTGCGGACCGAGGGCTCCATGTGGGAGGTGCTCGACTATCGGTTCGAGCTGGAATTCTTCAACGGCGTTACGCCGCCGGGCACTCCGGCGGACGCTGGCCGGGCCACGCAGGGGCTGACGTTCGTCACCCCCAGTCCGACCGATGCCTGGCTCACGTTCACCAAGCTGCCGATCATCGGCAACATCCGGATCGGCAACCAGAAGGAGCCGATCAGCCTGGAGCACCTGGAGAGCTATCGCTTCCTGCCGTTCCTGGAGCGGTCGCCGCTGTTCGACTTCCTCACCCCAACGGCGTTCAACAACGGCTTCAGTCCGGGCATCATGGCGTTCGACGCGCTCTTCGACGACCGCATGACGTGGGCCGTCGGCATCTTCAAGAATACCTACGACGGCTACGGGTTCGGCCTGGGCGATGGGGAGTACGCGGTCACCGGCCGGTTGACGGCCCTGCCGTGGTACGAGGACGACGGCGCCTGCATGGTCCACCTGGGCGTGGCGGGAAGCCACCGCGACCCGATCGACGACCAGGTGCGGTTCCGTGTCCGCTCCTCGGTGCGCAACGCGCCGGCCCCGCTGACTCCGTTCGTGAATGTCCTGATCGACACCGGCTTCATCAACGCGACGGCCCAGGATCTGATGGGCCTGGAATTCTTCATGAACCTGGGTCCGCTCACGGTCCAGGCGGAGTGGCAGGCGAGCTGGAACCAGAACACCCTGACGACGGCCACCGGGCCGGTGGGGACGACCTTCTTCCAGGGGTACTACGTCCAGGCTCTGTACTGGCTGACGGGCGAGCACACGCGCTGGGACAGGAAGGCGGCCGCTCCGGACCGTCCGATACCCAACTCGCCCTTCTTCCTGGTATCCGGTCCCGACGGTTGGCTGCGCGGGACTGGTGCCTGGCAGGTAGGGGTTCGCTACAGTTCGGTGGACCTGAACAGCCGGGGGGTCAACGGCGGAACCCTGGGCGACCTGACCGTCGGCCTGAACTGGATTCTCAACCCGAACGCGAAACTGCAGTGGAACTACGGGTGGGAACACCGGGGCGGGTTCAACAGCGTGAGCAATGGCGACATGCATGCGCTGGGTATGCGGATGCAGTTCGACTTCTGACCGGAAGGAGACGGCGATGCCGAGAAGGTTGTTCCGTTTGGGAATGCTGGTGCTCCCCGGCCTGGTACTGGCGGGGGTGGCCGCTTCGCCGGGGTGGGGCCAGACAGGGGCGCGGACCACGGGCACCTCCGCGTGTTACTTCCCCGCGGCGCCGGACTGCGGACCGGGATGCCAGCCCACGACCTGCGTGCGGGTTCCGGACGTCAAGAAGGTCAAGCACACCATATACGCTTGCAAGACGGAGGAGTTCTGCAGCGCCGCCTGCTGCCTGCACGGCCTGTTCCGGTGGTGCTGCGACTGCGGCAAGGTGCGGACGAAGACGATACTCCTGAAGCGCGTCGTGACCGAGGACTGCCCAACGACGAAGTGCGTGCCGCAACCGTGCGGCGTCCCCGGGTGTGGTGGGACGGTCGCGTACCCGGCGGTCCCGCTCCCGGCGGGCGTTGGAGCGTCGCACCCGCCGGACCCTGGCAGTGTGCCCAGCAGTGGCTTGCCGCGCTGAGCGCGTTCCGGGCACCCGCTTTACCCCGCCCGCGTCCTTGGCGCGTGCGGACCAAACGGCCACGCCGCTCGCCTTTGGTCCGCACGCCAAGAACTACCGGCCCGATCTCAACTCCCCTCGGGATCCCAGGGATCCTCCTGCGACACCGGCCCGGCTCGCCGTTTGGGTCGGCTTCCACTGGGGCGGGAGTCTTCAGCGCGAGGATCTCTTCCCCAACCGACCCCGCCGTACCGGCTCCCTTTCTCCTCCCCGCGCGTTCGATCCTCCCGCGCCTTGACCGCCAGAAGCCAGCGGACCAAATCCCAACGAGCCGCAAACGTCAGCGACGGAACAGCTGGTAAATCCTTCGCTTACGCTTGCGGCTCGTCGAGAGCATCGCGTCTGGTCCGCTCGCGCGAAGGCGATTCGCCAACGGCCACCCGTCCACGGCACCGCGCTTGCGAAGGGGGACCACGTCCTTTGATCCTCCCGGAACCGGGTCGCAGGGTGGAGATCTTCCCGCCGGCCTTCGCAGAGCTTGCGCTCTTCCCGCGCGCTGTTCCGGCCAACGCAAGCGAGGAGCCGATGAACCGCAATACCCGAGACCTCCTCGTCGATTGCGCCATCAACCGCCAAACCAGCCGCCCGGCTCACCTGCCTCGGGAACTGGCCGCCCACCTCGAGCGCATCCTCGTGGACCGGGAGTTGCTCGACGACCACATTCACCTGTTGCGGACGCTGCACATTCAGCCGGCCGACCTGACGCCGTTCGAGATCCGCGACGTGATCCTGTACGGGGTTCGTGGCCAGCCCGCCGACCTGACTGTCCGGCTGCTGCTCACCCCCGCGATGCTCTGCCACATTGCCAACCTGATCCGGGAGTGTGTCCAGGAAGCGCTCCAGCACGCTCGCCAGTAACCAGCCGTCGGGGTCTTCGCCCACCCGCCGCCGGCGCCAAGAGGGACGACCGCATGAACACGATCGATTACGTCTACCGCTTCGATCCGAAGAACCCCAGCACCAAGCCGCCGCCGGCCGACGCCGAGGCCGCACGGCAGACGCTGGAGGACGGCAACCGGATGTTCGCTCGCTGGATGGCGTGCTGCCAGACGAGCACCCTGACCACCGGCGAGGAGCCGCGCTACGTCGTCCAGTGCAACGGCCTGGAGGTGGGGATGTTACGCAAACAGGGCGGGATCCCCAAGCAGGCCCCGTTCGCCGTTGTCGTCGGTTGCAGCGACGCCCGCGTACCGACCGAGATGCTGTTCGGCCAGGGATTCAACGATCTGTTCGTTATCCGCGTGGCCGGCAACGTCCTCGGCGATGTCTGCCTCGGCAGCGTGGATTTCGCCGTCGAGGCGCTCACCGAGAGCGTCAAGGTGCTGGTCGTCCTCGGCCACAGCGGCTGCGGCGCCGTGACGGGCGCGGTGGACGTGTACCTGCGCCCGCTGAAGTTCTGGTCGCGGTCCGTCACGCCGGCGCTGCGCGCCATCCAGGAGAAAATCCTGATCGCGGTACGCGAGGCGGCCAACGGTCTCGACGAGGTGTGGGGCGTCGAGGCGCGGCAACAGCCGGGATATCGGGACGCGCTCATCGAGACCGCCGTCTGCCTCAACGCGGCCCAGGCCGCCTTCGCGTTGCGACAGGAGCTGGAGCTTTCCGGCCGGTGGGAGGTCGAGGTGCTGTACGGCGTGTACAACCTTCACAACCACAAGGTCTGCATGCCGAACAATCCCCTGGCCCCCGCCACCGACGAGAACGTCCGGCTAGCCCACGCCCCGGCGAACCCGAAGGACTTCCGCTCGCTCGCTCTGCAGATGGCGGAGATCCTTCGCCCGCTGGCGCACGCGCCGCTCGATCGCCTGCCGCGTCCGCGTCCGCAACCCACCCACGAGGGCGTGCTGGCCACCGTGACGGCGCAGGCCCATCGCGCGGCTGCATCCAATGGGAACGGGAACGGAAACGGGGACGGAAGGCGGGATGCCGCGCACTGAGACGCGCCACGATCGCGACCAATCTCCTCGGGGCCGAGCTGACGAACAGCTCGGCCCCTTTGCGTTCGCCCCGGCTCCGGTCGTGGGGAACTTCACCCCTCCCGGAGGAGATTGTCATCAGCCCGGTTGGCCCAATCCGCCCGCGCCGCGACTCGTGCCAACAGGTCTGTGGTTTTATTTCTTGAGTGGACAGCAGGTTGCGACGACATCCGTGGCGCAGAAGACTCTCGGCATCAGCCGTGCAATACGGGAAAGACGTGTTCAGAGGAGCGGACCAGATGCCGCACCGACCGTCGTAGAGAGGAACGACTGATGACCGAACCGCCACGACCAGAACCCCCACCCCACCAGCGCGCGGCCGGACTCCGCAGGGCCGTTGTGCTCCTCGGAGGGCTGCTCGCTGCCAATCTCCTCGACCTCGTCTGCCGCTACCCCGAGGCCAGCGCGACCCCCACCCCACGCCAAACCATCCTGCTGATCGTGCAGGCCGCCGTGTCGGGCGTTCTGCTCCTGCTGCTCGCGATCGCCATTCTGGCTCTCACGAACCGGCCCAGGAAGGAGCCCGTCCCCGCACGCCGCCCGCACCTGTACGACCTCGACCGGCCCCTGCCCGTCGAGCGCAACTGATCGCTCATCGAAGGGAGCGTGGGAACTCTGCAGCCCGCGCGGCGCGTCGCCCGCAGTCCCTCGCCAACCTACCGTCCTCCGCACGCCTCAAACGGCTCGGAGGCAAACCCCTTTGCCGTCTGTCTCTGGAGTGGTCTCATGGAGCATATCCTGCACGATTTCTGGGTGAACTTCACGCACAACCTGTTCAAGCCGCTGCTGCTGTTCTTCTACCTCGGGTTTGCCATCCCGCTGCTGCGGATCAAGTTCGAGTTCCCCAAGGCGCTGTATCAGGCGATCACCATCTACCTGCTCATCGCCATCGGCTGGCACGGCGGGGAGAAGCTGGCCGAGGTGAACGGGGTCGTCCTCGCCGAGGCCGCCGGGTTCATGGTCGTCGGCTTCCTCACCAACTTTGCGATCGGCCTGCTGGCCTACGTCGTCCTGCGCAAATTGACTCAGCTGCGCAAGGTCGATGCCGCAACCGTGGCGGGGTACTACGGGTCCGACTCGGCCGGGACGTTTGTGACGTGCCTGGGCGTCCTGACCGTGATCGGCATCGCCTACGCCCCGTACATGCCGGTCATGCTGGCGGTCATGGAGGTTCCCGGCTGTCTGGTGGCGCTGTTCCTCGTATCGCTGCTGCGGCACCACGGCATGGACCGGGACGGCAACATGCCCGGCGAGGAGGGGTACGAGGCGCCGGCGGTCGCCGAGCAGCAGCAAGGACTCCTGGAAGAAGTGACGGTGGGCACCGCAACGGTCTACGAGCAGGAAGTCGAGGGCGCGACCGTCGCCGTGGCCAGGGTGGCGGCCCGGGCCGCGGCGGCCCACACCCGGGGCGGCCACAGCCTGCCGGACGGCGACGGCCAGACGAACGGCAACGGCAACGGCGCCGGTCACGGCCACGACGGCCACGGCCACCACGGGCGGCACCACGCGCCGCACGGGCACGGCCGGCAGCGCGGCTTCCTCAACCCGAAGGTGCTGCACGAGGTGTTCCTCAATCCCGGCCTGTTCCTCCTCTTCGGCGGCATCTTTATCGGCTTCCTGGCCCGGCTGCAGGGGGCGAAGGTAGTCGAGGACGGCGACCAGGTGTTCGTCGCCCTGTTCCACGGGGTGCTGTGCCTGTTCCTGCTCGAGATGGGCATCACGGCCTGCACGCGCCTGCGCGACCTGCGCCGCGCCGGGTGGCGGTTCATCGCCTTCGGCCTGCTCGCTCCGAACGTGTTCGCCACCATCGGCATCATCGTCGCGCACCTGTACAGCCACGCCATCGGCCAACCGCTGGAACTCGGCACGTACACCCTGTTCGCCGTCCTGTGCGGGGCGTCGTCGTACATCGCCGTCCCGGCCGTGCAGCGGCTGGCGATCCCCGAGGCGAGCCCGACGTTGCCCCTGGCGGCGTCGCTGGGCCTGACGTTCAGTTACAACGTGACCATCGGGATCCCGGTTTACATTGAAGTGGCCAAGCTGGTCTCGAGTACCTGGCCCGTTGTTTGAGCGACCGCGTCGGCGCGGCGGGGTAAGCCATCCCCGCCGCGCCGACGCGAGGGCTCGCCTTTTTCGGAACGGAGAGAGGGGGAAGTCATGGCGGTCACGCTGGGTTCGGGGCAGATGCTGCGGGTCACGCTGGTGATCGACGAGTCGCTGGAGAAGTGGATCATCGACCAGGCACGGGCGGCCGGTGTGGAGGGCTACATCTGCTCGTACTGCTCCGGGAAGCCGCCGCATGAAGCGTTTGAAAGTACCGCAGTCAGGCACGGACTGGTTCGCGTCGAGCTGCTGGCCCGGCCGGTCGCGGCCGACGCAGTCCTGGCCCTGCTGCACGGACTCCAGCGCCGCCGTCAGGCCGTTACGGCCCTGATGGACCATGTTACGGTTTGTCCCGGGGAGGGGCCGGCGGCCCTGGCGGAGCCGGCGGGGACGGCCTGAGCGGGGTGGGGTTGTACTTTCCTGGCGGCGAACATAAGCTGAGAATAGACACTGAGTTGTCACCTTCTCCAGCCCGTTCCCGCCTGGACCCCTCGGGGACGGGAAGGTGCTCCAGGTAGTTTCGTGGGTCTGGAGGGCAGGAAACCTCCTGTTCCTTCCCACCCCGGCTGGTGTGCGACCCTCCGATATGCCCCACACCTGGGCCGACAAACACTGACGTCGCTCGCCCGCTTCCGTCTGCCAACGGCTCCGCCGCCCTGGTCGTTCTGCCGGAGTGTCCGCGACTCGCTGAGGTGGATTAATGAACCGTCGCCTGCTGCTCCTTGTCAACTCCCCGGCCCTGCTCCTCGGCCTGGTGCTGATCGGCACCTGCGCCGTCAGTCTGTGGGCCATCCACTCCCTGCAGGCCAACTTGCTCCGGAGCATTCACCGCCACGACGCCGGCCTCCGCGCCGCCCACGACATGGAGGTCGCCGTTCGCCAACTTCAGTTCGACAGCCTGCTCCAGCTGCTCCAGCCGACCGCCAAGCACCAGGAGTCGATCCGGGTCGATCACCAGCTGTTCGATACCGCCCTGCAGCGGGTCAGCACTCTCCACCCCCCAGGCCAACGGCCCCTGCTGGATCAGATCGAGACGGGCTACCGGCGCTACCGCGAGGAACTCAACGACGTCACGGAACGGCCGCCGGGTCCCGACGGCGTGTTGCGCTGTCTCGAGCAACATCCTGTCCAGCACGTCGTCGGCCCGTGCCGCCAACTCCTCGATGCAAACGAGGAACGAATGGCGCGGGCGCTGACCGAGAGCACGGCCTCGGCGGACTGGATCCAGCTGGCTCTGTTCGTCCTCGGCGGGATCGGGCCGCTCGGCGGGCTTATCTGCGGGTACAGCATCCACCGCGTGCTCGGCCGGTCGATCGCCCGGCTGCGCGTTCGCGTCGAGGACGTCCACTCGCACGTCGCCCCGGAGGTGAGCGTCATCGACCTGCAGGTCGGCGAAGGGCTGGACAGCCTGCACACGCACCTGAACTTCCTCGTCGAGCGCGTGCGCTCGCTTGTCGAGCGGCTCCAGGCCCAGCAGCGCGAGATCATTCGGTCCGAGCAGCTGGCGATGGTCGGCCGGCTGGCGAGCGGCATCGCGCACGAAATCCGCAACCCGCTGACGACGCTGAAGTGGCTGGTCGAGGGGGCAGCCCGGGCCTACCCGGACGAGCCGCTAACCTCGGACGACCTGCACGTGATGCATACCGAGATCGAGCGGGTCGAGGGGGCGGTGCAGGGGATGCTCGACTTCGCCCGCCCGCCGCGACCGCACCCGGCCGCGTGCGACCTGCGTGAACTCGTCCGCCAGGTGGTCGAGCTGACGCGGGCGCGGCGGCGGCAACTTGGCGTTACCTGTGGCCTCGAACTGCCGCCCGAGCCGGTCGTCGCCCGCGTCGATCCGGGACAATTCAAGTCGGTCCTCGTAAACCTGCTGCTGAACGCCCTGGACGCGATGCCGCAGGGCGGCAACCTCCAGCTCCGCGTCCGCTGCTGTTCGGCGGCCGGCATTCGCGTGGTGGTCGAGGACACGGGCGGGGGGATCTCGCCCGAGATCCTGGAACGGCTGTTCGTGCCGTTCGCCAGCACCAAGGCGAACGGCACCGGGCTGGGTCTGAGCGTGGCCCGGCGCATCATCGAGGACCACGGCGGACAGCTGTCCGCGGAGAACCGGGCCGAGGGCGGAGCCCGGTTCGTGGTGGAGTTGCCCGCCTGACCTGAGGGAAGCCATGCCGAACCAGCCGAAGGTGCTGATCATCGACGACGAGCCCGGGGTGTGCTACTCGTTCCGCCGGGTGGTGGCGAAGCAGCAGTTCCAGGTGGTCATCGCCTCGACGGTGGCGGAGGGGGTGGCGACGTTCCGGGCGGTCCGACCGTCCGTCGTCGTCCTGGACCTGAACCTGCCGGACGGATCCGGGATGGACGCCTTCCGGGCCATCCGAGAAACCGACTCCCGGTGCCCGGTGCTGTTCATCACCGCCCACGGCACGACCGAGACGGCCCTGGAGGCGATGAAGGACGGGGCGTTCGACTACCTGGTCAAACCAGTGGACCTCGACCGCCTCAGCGCCCTGCTCGAGCGTGCCCTCGACGCGGCCCAGTTGATGCAGGCTCCGTCTCTGTTCCCGACCGCCGAGGGGAACGATCGCATCGTCGGCCGCAGTCCGCAGATGCAGGAGATGTGCAAGGTCATTGGCCTGCTCGCCCCGCAGAACGTGAACGTCCTCATTCGCGGCGAGAGCGGCACCGGCAAGGAACTGGTCGCCCGCGCCCTCTACCAGTACAGCCGGCGCAGCGACCGGCCGTTCCTGGCGATCAACTGTGCCGCCCTGCCCGAGCAGCTGCTGGAGAGCGAGTTGTTCGGCCACGAGCAGGGCGCGTTCACCGGGGCGACGCGCCGGCGCATCGGCAAGTTCGAGCAGTGCCACAGCGGGACGCTGTTCCTCGACGAGATCGGCGACATGTCCCTGACCGTGCAGGCCAAGATGCTGCGCATCCTGCAGGACCAGCGTTTCGAGCGCCTCGGCGGGACCGAGACGATCCAGGCGGACGTGCGGCTACTGGCGGCGACCAACCAGGAACTGGAACGGCTGGTCGCCGAGGGCCGCTTCCGGGCCGACCTGTACTATCGGCTGAAGGTGGCGACCGTCCAGGTGCCGGCCCTGCGCGACCGCCGGGAAGACATTTCGGAGCTGGCGCATTACTTTCTGTTCACGAATAACCGCAAGCTCGGCGTGAGCCTGCGCGGCTTCTCGCCGGAAGCGCTGGTGTGCCTGCAGAGCTACGCCTGGCCGGGGAACGTGCGCGAGCTGCAGAGCGTCGTCAAGGAAGCGATGGTGCGGACGCGCGGCCACCTCATTCTGCCCGAGTACCTCCCCGAGTCCGTCCGCGGTCCGGAGCCTGCGGCCAGCAACGGCAAGGCCAGACAGGGGCTGGAAGGGCTCATCGAGTCGCTGCGGCGCGAGGGCGAAACAGACCTGTACGCCCGCGTGATCATGGCGGTCGAGCGGGTGCTGCTGGCCGACGTGCTGGGGCAGACGAACGGCAACCAGCTGCGGGCCAGCGAGATCCTCGGCATCGACCGCAAGACGCTGCGCCAGAAGCTGCGCAATCTGGGGCTGACCGCCAACCATGTGCTGGCCGAGGCGCGAGGGGGCGGCCCCACTCATCTCGAACGGGCCGGCGGACCGGGCCAGGGTTGGTGAACACCGCCCGCAGGTGCCCCACCTGTCCCCCTGCAGCCGCAACGAGTCGCCTCTTCCCTTCCTGGCCCCTCCGGTGCCCCGCTCCGGGGACCGCGGCAGCACGTCCCGCCATTCGCCAGCGACACCCCACCGAGATTGGCGTAAAACCCCGGCCGATCTGATACCTTGATGTTATGCCAGAGGAAGGCAGGGCACGCCGTTCGCGCGGAGGTGAAGTGGACCAATGAGGCGCTTTCTTCTCAGCTGCTACTCCGGTCCCCTGGTAGCGTTCGGCGTGCTGGTCGCCGTCGCGTGTCTGGCCGGCTCCTGGTACATCAACCACCTCCAGGCGAATCTCGCCCTGGCGGTCCGGCAAAACGTGGCCGGGATGGAAGCCGCCCTCGACCTGCAGGTTCAGCTCCGCCACCTGCGGGTTCACTCCCTGGTCCTGGTTGCTGACACAACGCCCCGTCGCTGGAACGTGGTGCGCGCCGACCTCGCCCAGGTAGACGCCGCGCTGGACGCGGTCCAGCGAACGGCCGTCACCCCCGCGGGCAAAGAGCTGGCTGGCAAAATTGCACGCGATTATGCGGTATACAGGGACAGCCTCAGACTCGACCGGCTCCACCCTTCTACCGGACCGATCGGCGACCTGGCTCGCTGGTCGGACGCTCACCACATGGAAGATCTGTTGATCCCGTGCCGCGAGCTGGCGGACCGCCAGCGCGAGCGGATGATGGACAGCCTGGAGCGCAGCGAGGCCCAGACCGCCTGGGCCGGAGGGGTGCTGCTCTGCCTCGGGTTCGCCGGCATCCTGGCCGGCCTGCTGAGCGGGTACGCGACCGCCCGGGCGCTCAACCGCCGGGTGGCGCAACTGTCCGTCCGGGTCCAGGCCGTCCAGGCCCATCTGGACCAGGAGGTCGGCGCCATGACCGTTCAAGGCCCCCCTCACTTCGGGAATCTGGACGAGCAGCTCGATCGGGTCGTGGGGCGGGTGAGTGCGGTGTGTCGCCGGTTGCAGGAGCAGGAGCGGGATCTGCTCCGGGCCGAACAGCTCGCGGCTGTCGGGCAGCTGGCGGCCGGCGTCGCCCACGAGATCCGCAACCCGCTCACGGGCGTCAAACTCCTGCTCCAGGCCGCCGGCCGGACCCACAACCGGACGCCGCTGACCGAGGATCGATTGCACCTGCTCCTCCAGGAGGTGGCCCGGATCGAGCGGACCGTGCAAGGGCTGATGGACTTCGCCGTGGCGACGCCGCCGGACCGCCACCCGCAGGACGTCCGCGAAGTGGTCGCCGTCGCCGTGGCCGTCGCGCAAAGCCGCGCCGAGACGAAAGCCGTCACCGTCCGGCTCGGGTCGCCGCCGGCACCGCTCCGCGCCACGATCGACCGGGACCAGTTCCTTTCGCTGCTGACCAACCTCGTGTTCAACGCGATTGACGCGACGCCGTGCGGCGGTGAGGTCAGTGTGTCCGCCGCGGCCGGACCGGGCGGAACGATCCGGGTTGTGGTCAGCGACACCGGAGCGGGGATCGACCAGGCGGTGGCGGACCGGCTCTTCACTCCTTTCACGACCACCAAGCCCGGCGGGACCGGGCTCGGGCTGACGGTCGCGCAGCAGGTCGCGCGCGAGCACGGGGGATCCCTGACCGCGGCCGACCGGGCGGGCGGCGGGGCCTGCTTCACCCTCACTCTGCCGGCCGCGGAGGACTCGTATGCCGAAGCTCCTGGTCGTTGACGACGAACCGCTCATCTGCCAGTCGTTCCACTGGGTGTTCGGGACCGGCGCGGTCGAGGTGACGACGGCGGGAACGGTCGCCGAGGCGTTGCGGCGGGTCGAGAACGACCGCCCGGACGTGATCGTGCTGGACCTCCAGTTGCCGGACGGTTCGGGGCTCGACCTGTTTGACCAGATCCGGACGACCGACCCCCGGCGGCCAGTCATCTTCTTGACCGCGCGCGGGACGACCGAGACGGCAATCGAGGCGATGAAGCGGGGGGCGTTCGATTACCTCGGCAAGCCGTTCGACCTCGAACAGATGAGCGCCCTGCTGGAGCGGGCGTTCGAGGCCGCCCGCCTGATGCACGAGACGGCCGCCCTTCCGGACGACCCGCCGACGGACCGGATCGTCGGCCGCTCGCCGCTCGTCCGGGAGATTTGCAAGCAGATCGGCCGGGTCGCCCCACTCGACGTGACGGTGCTGATTCTCGGCGAGAGCGGGACCGGCAAGGAACTGGTCGCGCGGGCCATCTATCAGCACAGCAAGCGGGCCGACTTCCCGTTCCTGGCGATCAACTGCGCCGCCATTCCGGAAGGGCTGGTCGAGAGCGAACTGTTCGGGTACGAGCCCGGCGCGTTCACCGGCGCGGGACGGCGGCGGATCGGCCGCTTCGAGCAGGCGGACGGCGGAACCCTCTTTCTCGACGAGATCGGCGATATGCCGGCAGCTGTTCAGGCGAAGGTTCTCCGCTTCCTCCAGGACCAGACGTTCGAGCGCGTTGGCGGCCGCAAGCCGATCCGGACGCGCGTCCGCGTCCTGGCCGCGACGAACCACAACCTGGAAAACCTCATCGCCACGGGGCGCTTCCGGAGCGACCTGTATTACCGCTTGAAGGAGATTACAATCCGCGTGCCGCCCCTTCGCGACCGCGCCGAGGACATCGCCGAACTCGCCCATCACTTCCTGATCCAGTTCGCGCGGGAGGCCGGGCGGGACGTGTACAGTTTCGCGCCGGAGGTTCTGGCCATCTTTCGCCGGCATTCCTGGCCCGGCAACGTTCGGGAACTGCGCGGTGCGGTCAAGGAGGCGGCCCTCCGGACCGCTGGGGGGACCATCCTGGCGGAGTTTCTGCCGCCGGGGTTCCTCGACGCCAGCGCGGAACCACCGCCGCCGCCTCAGCCGGCCGCGGCGCGTGCGCCCGAATTTGATATCCTCGACATTATTGACAGAATGCTGGCGGCAGGCGAGAAGGAGATGTATGATCGGGTCGTCGGGGCCGTCGAGCGCGTGCTGATTACCCGGGTTCTGCGGCACAACCGAGGACACCTCGGCAACACCTGCGACCGACTTGGGATCGATCGGAAAACGCTCCGGAACAAGCTCCGCGACCTGAAAATCCATCCGGATAAAGGCGCGCTCGACAACGCCGAAACTGTGGATGACTGACGGCCAGGCCCGCAACCCGCTCAGGATCTTATCCCACATCGACGCCTGGGAGTGCCTCCCAAATTCTGGGAGTCGCTCCCCAGGACCGCCCAGTCGGGAGAAAGGTCCGGGCGCCCGCCAGCAATTGAGTTGTCTCGCGCAACATGTTCATCCGTAATGACATGTGGGGCAATCGGAGCCGGCTGGCCGGTCCGGCCCTCGATTTGCTTAGGCAGGGCTGTCGCTTCTTACCGTGTTCCGTCGGAACCACTCCACCGCGGAGAATGGCTCGAGGGTATCCGAGATGCAGCTGAAGACGCGTCCGGGCGGGAAATGGGGTCGGTGGGGGATGGCTCTTCTGGTACTGGCGGCGGTGGTCAGCACCGGCTGGTATGCGGTCTTTCGCGGAGGGACTGCCCCCGGCGACTCCCCTTCGGGCCAGCAGGCGGGGGGGGCGAAACCGGCGGCCGTCGCGGTCGAGGTCATGGCTCCTTCCGCGGGCGGGATCGCGCGGCTCTGCCAGCAGCCGGGCACAGTGGAGCCGTTCCAGGACGCCGACCTCTACACCAAGGTGTCCGGGTTCCTGATCGAACAAAACGTCGATATCGGGGATCTGGTGCAGGAGAAGCAAGTGCTCGCCCGGATCGCGGTCCCGGAGTACGAAAAGCAGGTGAAAGCGGATACCGCCGACCTCGCGCGGGCAACGGCGCGGGTGGACCAGATGAAGGCCGCGATCGTCACCGCCGAGGCGGACCTTGGCGCGGCTACGGCGGTCGTCGCGCTGGCCCAGGCCGAGCAGAAAAGCAAGGCCTCGTACCGGGCGTACCGCGAGAAACAGCGGAATCGAATCAATGAACTGGTCGCGCGCATGGCGATCGACGCCAAGCTCGCGGACGAGCAGGAGGATCACTACCAGGCGTCCCTCGCCGCCGAGTCCGCCGCTGGCGAATCGGTCGGCGCGGCCCGGCAGAAGGAGGCGGCCGCGCGAGCCCGCATCAAACAGGCCCAGGCTGACCTCCGGTACGCCGAGGCGGAGGTGGAAAGCGCCCGGGCCAGGCTCGAGAAGTCGCAGGTTTTTCTCGATTACGCCGTCATCCGCTCGCCGTACACGGGCGTCGTGACCAAACGAAACTTCCACCCCGGCGACTTCATCCGGTCGGCCGACGCTGGCGGGGAACGTATCCCGGTGCTCGCCGTGGAGCGGACGGACAAGATGCGGGTGGTGATTCAGGTGCCGGAACGGGACGTCCCTTACGTCGAATGCGGCGATCCGGCCATCGTCGAGGTGGACGCCTTGCCGGGCATCGTGTTCAAGACACGCGGCGACGAGAAAGTCGCCGTGTCCCGGTTGGCCGCGGCCGAGGATCCGCACACCCGCATGATGCGGACCGAGGTGCATCTCAAGAACCCCGACGGCAAGCTCCGCCGCGGGATGTTCGGCCGCGTCACCATTACCCTGCAACCCGGTTCGCCGAAGTCGCTGCGCATCCCGTCCGGCGCGCTCGTCGGGAAGGCGACGGACGGGAAGGCGGCGGTCCGGGTGGTCCACGATGGCAAGGCGCGCATCGTGCCGGTCCAGTACGGATCCGACAACGGGTCCGAGGTCGAGGTGCTCTCCGGGCTGGCCCCTTCCGACCGCCTGATCATCCGCGCCGCGGGTCCGGTAACCGATGGCGCCGCCGTCGCGATGACCGAGGCGAAAGAGGTCAGGACGGGGCACTGAGAGTTGGTGCGAGAACCCCCTTCCCCCGACCCTCTGACACGTTCCTCAATTCCCACCATCCACCCGCGGTCCGGCGCGCCGGACCGTGGGTTTGCCGCGAGACATTGCCTCATGAACGGCTTGATCCGCTTCTCGCTCCGCAACCCCAGGGCTGTGACCGTCCTGACGATGACCATCCTGCTCGTCGGGGCCGTGGCGCTCGCGGCGATTCCGTCCGACATTCTCCCCGTGTACCGCAGCCCGGCCGTCCAGGCGCTGACGTTCTACAACGGGATGGCGGCGACGAACGTGGAGTCCAGCATCACCGCCCGCATGGAGCGCGGCACCGGGCAGGCGGCCGGCATGATCCGGCAGGAGTCGCGGTCCCTCCTCGGCGTCAGCATCATTCGCAATTTCTTCGCCGACGACATCGATCCGTCCGGCGCGCTGACACAGGTGAACTCGCTGGCGACGACCGAGATCCCGACGCTGCCGCCGGGGACGCTGCCGCCGGTCATCCTCCCGTATGACCCGACGTCGTCCACGCCGGTCTGCCTGGTCGCGCTGAACAGCAAGACGCAGGGCGAGTCGGTCCTGTACGACACCGCTCGCTATCAGGTCCGGATGATGATCATGGCGTCCCGCGGCGCCAACGCGCCGGTGGTGTATGGCGGCAAGATTCGGACCATCCTGGCATACCTCGACCGCGACCGCCTCCAGGCGCATGGACTGGCTCCGACCGACGTGATGCACGCTCTGGACCGCTTCAACGTCTTCATCCCCGCGGGGGGCGCGCGCTTCGGCAAGTTCGAGTACACGCTGGAGTCGAACGCGATGTACGACTCCGTGGCGCGCATGGCCGACCTGCCGATCAAGACCGACGCGGCCGGCCGGACCGTGTTGCTCAAGGAAGTCGCCGACATCAAGGACGCGGCCGCCATCCAGACGAACATCGTCCGCGTGGACGGCCGCCGGCAGGTGTACATCCCCGTCTACCGCCAGTCGGGGTACAGCACGCTGGCCGTGGTCGATACCCTGCGGAACAACCTGCCGGACATGAAGGAACGGCTCACGACTCCGGACGTCGATCTCAAACTGGTCATGGACCAGTCGGTGTACGTTCGCAAGGCGATCGAGAGCTTGGTGGAGGAGGGCATCCTCGGGGCCGTTTTGTGCTCGCTGGTGATCCTCGTGTTCCTCGGCGAGTGGCGGATGACGCTGATCGCCAGCCTGACCATCCCGGTCGCCGTCTTCGGAACGATTGGCGGCCTGTACGGGGTCGGGCAATCGATCAACTTGATGACCCTGGCGGGACTGGCCCTCGCCATCGGCCCCCTGGTCGATAGCGCGATCGTCGTGCTGGAGAACACCCACCGCCACCTGGGACTCGGCGCACACCCGGAGGAAGCCGCGTTCCTCGGGGCGAAGGAGGTGGGGATGCCGGCCCTGGCGGCCAGCCTGTGTACGCTCCTGGTACTCCTGCCGCTCACCCTGATGCCGGGGCTCGGAGCCTTTCTGTTCCGCCCGTTGTTTCTCGCCGTGGCCTTCGCCATGGGGATCGCCTTCGTGCTGTCACAGATGTTCGTGCCGCCGCGGTGCGCGGCCTGGCTGCGTGGGCATGGGCACAAGCCGATCGAGTCGCACACATTCGACTACGAGCACAAAAACGACCACGAGAACGCGCCGCCGAAGGGGCCGCTCGGGCGCCTGTTCGAGAAATGGGAGAACGCGATCGACTACGCGATCGGCGGCTACACCCGGCTGCTCGCGCTGGCCGTCGGCGCGCGCGGCCTGGTGATCGGTGGAGCGTTCGCGGCCCTCGCCGGGGTCGTGGTCGTCTTCGGCCCGGACCTGCGCCGCGAGTTCTTCCCGGAAGTGGACGCCGGCGCGTTCGAGATTTTCGTCCGGGCGCCGACCGGCACCCGCGTCGAGGAGACGGAAGCGCGGGTCGCCGAGGTGGAGCAGTTTGTCAAGGACAGGATCGGCGGGGATCTGGAGCTGGTGATTAGCGAGACGGGACTCACGGCCAACTGGTCGGCGGCGTACACGCCCAACGCCGGCCCGATGGACGCGGTCATCAAGGTCCAGCTCAAGCCCGAGCGCGCGCAGTCCGCGCAGGAGTGCGTCCACACCCTGCGCCAGGGATTCGCCGCCGACTCGCGCTTCGGCGACCTGGAGTTCGCCTTCGACGCGGGCGGCATGATCCGCTCGGCGATGAACGAGGGCAAGTCGAGCCCGCTCAACGTCCGCATCACGGCCAAGAACATGAAGAAGGCTCGCAAGGTAGCCGAGCAGATCATGGCCGATGTCAAGTGGCTTGACGGCGTGGTGGATGCACGCATCATCCAGCGCCTCAACTATCCGCAATACGTCCTGGAAATCGACCAGGCGAAGGCGGCCGCTCTGGGTCTGAACCAGGCAGATGTGATGCAGAACGTCGTGGCCGCCTTCAACTCCAGCGTCCAGTTCAACAAGAGGAACTTCTGGATCGATCCGAAGAGTTCCAACCAGTACTACGTCGGCGTGCAGTATCCGGAGGCCGACATCTCGTCGATCGAGACACTGCTCGACATCCCGATCACCGGACTGGGGCAGAAGCGACCGATTCCACTGCGGAATCTGGTGAAGGTGCCGCTGCCGCGCGTCGAGGTGCCGGCCGAGATCAACCACACCAACCTCCAGGCGACGATGGACCTGACGATGGGCGTGCATGGGCGGGATCTCGGCCACGTCGCCGACGACGTCACCCGCGTCGTGGCGAAGTACGGCAAGGAACGGCCGGACGGCGGTTGGGCGGCGTTCGACCCCGAGACAGCCCCCGGCACCGTGATGGAGGGGGCACGCATCGTCCTGGCCGGCGAATATCAGAAGATGCAGGACACGTTCCGTTTCCAGGCGTTCGGGATGGTCGGCGCGGTATTGCTGGTCTACTTCCTGATGGTCGCCCTGTTCCGCTCGTACCTGACGCCGCTCGTGGTTCTGTCGGCGGTCCCGGTCGGCGTGGTCGGCGTCGTGCTGGTGCTGTACTTCACCGGCACGGCGCTGAACGTGCAGTCGCTCCTGGGTGTCATTTTCATGATCGGCATCGTGGTGTCCAACACGGTGTTGCTGATCGATTTCGCGGAAAACGTGCGGAAGACCGACCGTCTCTCTCCGACGGCGGCGATCCTGCGGGCGGCGGCGGTGCGGGTGCGGCCGGTGGTGATGACGGCGCTGGCGACGTTCTTTGCGCTGCTCCCCATGTCGCTGGGGCTGAGCCGCGGCAGCGAGGCGAACGTTCCGCTCGGCCGGGCGGTCCTCGGCGGGCTCATCGCCGGACTCCTGACGACCCTTTTTGTTGTCCCCTGCATCTACTCGCTGCTCGTCCCGAACAAGTTTGAAAAGGAGTTGCGGCCCCTTCCGGGTGAGCCCGGGTGGGAACCGTCGGGATCTCAGCCGCGGGGCGGTGCGGAGGGAGCCCCGGGAACCCAGCCGGCGTAGGGAGCCGTCCGACCCGCTGCGCCCTACGGCGTGCTCCCGAGCGCAACCCACAGCTGGAACTGAGCAGTGTCGAACGCGATGACGGCGCGGATCCATTCCTGCCGTGCGCCGAGCAACTGCTGCAGGCTGTCGAGAGCCTCGATCGGCCGGCCCTGACCGAGGCGAATCCGCTCGGTTTCGAGCCGGAAGCCCTCCTCCGCAGGAGCCAGCGCGGCCTGCGCTACCTCGATCTGCCTGGCGGCGGTTTTCGCCGCGGCCTGGGCCTCGGCGACTTCTCGCCGAACCTGGTTCAGCACGGCTGCGTACCCCGCCACGGCCTGACCGACGACCGCCCGCGCCTGGCGAACCCGCGCGCAGTTGCCCACCCCCAGGTTCTGAACGTTCCAGACCGCCATTACCACGAGGTCGGACCGGCCTTTCAGCGGACCAAAGTTTTCGGCCACTTCATTGCTCCCTCCGCCGAACCCGCTGGCGCTGTAGCCGACGGACAGCAGCGGGATCCACGGCCGGGTCCACTCCTGGCCAACCTGCAGCCTCGCCCCCTCGATGGCCGTGGCGCGCGCGCTCAGGTCGGGTCGGGACTGGACGGCGGCCGACACCAGCGATTCGAGGTCGGTATCCTCGGCGACGAGTCGGAACGGCTGGATAGGTCCGCCTGGAGTGCGGAGTCGGGAGGACGGATCGAGGGTAAGCAGACGGGCCAACCGGGCTGACGCGGCCGCGACCATCCCTTCCGCCTCGCGGACCTGACGTTTGATCAACTCGCCGTTCGCCGTCGCCCGCCTGGCGTCTGCCAGGTTGCCCTGCCCGGTCTTCGCGAAGGCCGTCGTCACGCGAACAACTTCGGCCACGTCCGCCGCCGCCTGCCGCAGGACATTCAAGCGCGCCTCAGCCCCGGCGAGCGCCAGGTAAGTGGCGGCGACCTCCAGGAGGGTGGCGTTTCGCACGGCCTGGGCATCGGCCTGGACGACCGCGACGCGCTGCCGGGCCACGAGGGGCTCATACAGAGCGTCGCCGAGGTGGGCGAACAGCCACACCCCCGGGATCGCGACCGTGCCGGCGCCGACGGCCCCTGCCCCGGCCCCCAGGTACAGGCTCTGGCTGCGCGGCGAGCGCAGGAAGCCCGGGTCATCTTGCAGCACCCCGCGGTGCAGCCGAAAGCTGCCCCCGACGTTGACGCTCGGGATCAAGAGAACGCGCGCGGCGAGCTGACCGGCCAGCGCTTCCTGAATCTGTTCGCGGGCCAGGTTGATCGTGGGGTTGTCTACCCCGGCAAGGCGCAGCGCGGCCTCCAGGTCAATTGGCTCTTCCGAGGCGGGCGGCACGAGGCACGCAGGTATGGCATCGGCCTGCGGCGGCAAGAGCCGTGCGGGCGGCGTCAGCGGCTCTCCAGCAGATGTCCCCGAGGCGGCGACGACTTCGGGAGCGGCTGGGGAATCTGGTGGGGAATGGCCCACCGGCGGGTGTAGCAGGGCGTGGGCGGGGTGTGGCGGCCGGGGGTCTTGAAGGGCGAGAGGGTTGATCGCCGTGCAGCCGAATCCGGCGAACAGAATCGTTGCGATGCCGCTGCCGAGGGCCGCCCACCGCCCGCATCGAGCGTTCCTTCCTGTCCGCAGACGAATCATACCTGGGTCTCCCGTTCTCCTGAATGCCGGGTGTCCAAGGGCGGGCGGCCGTCACGGAATTA